>OJMG01001138.1_pt1 | contig 25564 bp, 24 predicted proteins | sample 1597141 | NCBI WGS metagenome assembly OJMG01 (sample SAMEA2452119, study PRJEB22498) | human gut metagenome | biome: human feces; feature: human gut; material: feces | place: Australia | collected 2012 | reverse complement strand
ATCAATGCCCAGATTGCGCACCGTCGCCACGGTCATCGCCTCCGCCTCCTGACGGCTATCGATTTCGTCGCGCTTCGGCCACAGCCGGTAGAAAGCCTCCTGCAAGGCATCGTTGGCATCCTCCTCATCGGGGAAGAAGCGCGAAGCCAGGCGCAGAAATTTCCGGCGCAGCAGTGTGAAGGTCGATGTCAGCGTTTCTTCGCTCATAAATTGTTGGTTTCGTTCGTCAGTTTTTTGTCTGTTCACTTAGCAAAACGAGGCATCCGCCGTTTTGTAACACAAATTTCAAGAAAAAAATGTGTCAGCAAAGCGGAAAGCCGTTCCCGTGCTGACACTGTTAAAGTTACAATCTGTTTTTTCGTTTATTTTTATCTAATTGTTAGTTCTTCACGCTTACCAGAACCGTCTGCGAAACAATGAACCCCATAACATAGTATAATAGGTCGATTGGGGTTTATTGCGACCATAATATACCGCCGAATTCATTTGAGCCGAAACAATCATGGGATCATTTCCATTTAGCACCGCTTTTGTAAATACATTCATTATTTCATGCTTGTCATTGTAATTTGCTTCGGGCTGCATCAGAATCTCGGATACTACACTCCGAATGGAACGAGGGTAGATAATACAAGTGTTATCAGCAGCACACGAGATATTCTTAAATTCACAGTTTCCGAAAAATACAATAACAGAAAAAATCGGAATATTCGGATTGTGCGGCAAACATTGTCTTATGGCTTGAATATGTCCGGCATTCTGCATAACCGGATTGTAAAAGCGATGTTTTTCTTTTCCGTATGCCAATATTTGAGTCCAGTATCTCTGATGTTCATTTCCAAAAATCCAACCGCTATAATCTTTTACCTCAAACACAATAATGCCGGCTTTCGTAGCAACGGCAACATCAATTTGGGTATATGTGCCGTTAGGTTTCTGCAGGTATAAATCATGAAATATCGCTTTGGGATTGATACCTGCTTTCAGCAATTTCAAAATCAGTCTTCGTTCCGACCATTCTCCACGAAAAATAGGCGTGACCTGCTCAATGAGTTCACGCTCTTTACGCTTAATATAGATAAGGCAAACGATACCGATCGCAAGACAAATCAGGAAAATAACGGGAGTTAAGGGCATAAATGTTTATTTTTATCAATTAAAGCATAGACAATTATTACCACACAGAAATTACAAACTTATTTAAAAGCAACTATAGGTATCGTTTTATAACCATGCTTATAATTCCCAATTTGTCGTGCACATTTGCCTTTAGGTGCTTTAACGATTTGATTATTATAAAAGTTACTACCTTCCTCTGCCAATATCAAAACTTCCAAATCTGATGTAAACACATACCCCGATATATTATTGTTAATTTCCCGAGCGATAGCATCCCCTGACTCCAGCACTTGCTGAACTTCAAAATCCTTTCGACTAACGCACTTTCCTGGCTTATCAAAGAATGTCATTCCTAAATCTTTCTCAACCAATTCTTCCGGTAATTCTACCTCGTCGACAACTCTGATTGCAGGCACAGTTCGCTTTTGTCCCCTGCGGTAACCATATCTGAAAGTACCAACATTCTGAGCCCGCTGTTCTTTTTTAAGGACGATTTTTTGGTCGTCATAAAATCGTTGGTTTTCATTCGGTATAAGCAATACAATTGGACCGGCAATATTTTCTGCATGCGCTAATGCACGCCCTGAATCTATTACTTGAATTACCTCGAACCGTGAATACTCCATATATTCACCCGGAGTTTCAAACATTTCAAGTCCCCTATTTTCGGAATTTCGAAACAGATTTACGAAAAAAGCCAAAATGAATGTCAGTGTAACACCTGTGATTAAACCAAGCACATAAACAATCCATTTTTTCATAACCGTATTTTTTAAATTTATCCTATAAGTATTAGTTTACAAAAATACTTTTTTTCATTGAAAAACAGCTATCAAATTACAAAAAACGCACAACAAAAAGCCCTGTCTCCCAAACGGGAAACAGGGCTTGTATTCTTTTTCCGCTGCGGTCTACATTTCAACGCGGAACTTGAAGCAGCGTGTGGCATCGTAACGCGGCAGCACCATAAGCTGCACATCCTTCGTACGGTCGGACAGCGAATCCGTACCCTCACCCACCGTCGCACCACGTCCCAACAGGGCACGCATCGAGGCTTCACGGGCGATTTCCGGCGTATTGTTGTCCTTACTCAAGTGACAGAGGAACACATATTTCAGTTCCTCAGAATAAATTTCTGCCAGGAATGAAGCGGCATCCACATTGTCGAGGTGACCGTTGGCTGCACGGATACGCGCTTTCAGATATTCGGGATAAGCACCGTTGTCGAGCATCTTTGCATCGTAGTTGCTTTCTATCACCAGATAGTTGGCCTGCGACATATAGTGGCGGGCGCGTTCGCTGATGCTGCCCAAATCCGTAGCCAGCACAAAACGGGCGTCGCCGTATTCAATCGAGAATCCCGAATTGCAGCTTCCGTCGTGGAGCACCTCAAACGCCGTAATCTCAAATCCGGCAATCTTGAACGGGATTTCCTTGTAGATAGGCACATGATAATCCTTTATCCGACGGGAAATGTTGTGACGGCGCAGAATGCCGTTCAGCACACGATTCGTACAGAACAGATGCATCGACGGCTTGAACTTGCGCAAAAACGTGTAGGCATAACGGATATGGTCGCCGTGGTCGTGTGTCAGACAGATTCCCTTGATGGATTCCGGACGGATATTGTTGACACGCAGTTCGCTCAACACCGTCGTCATGTCCACACCGGCATCAATCAGTATGCCCTCCTCTTCGTTGCCTACATAGGAGCAGTTGCCGCTGCTTCCGCTGCCGAAACTTATGAATTTCAGCAATTTGGTAGCGTGCAGGTCAATTACGGGAGTGTCCAGTTCCGAGTTTTCCTCATCCGCCTTTTTCGCTCTCAAGTCAGCGCCTCCACTCACCACCACCGGCTCCTGTTCTCCCGACATCTCGTCGGCAAACAAAGAATATTGCAGTGAATTGTCAATAATATTGTCAAGTTTTTTCATAATCAATGATAAATTAAAAATATCGTCGGCCGCTTGTCGTAGTTGTAGGTTGCCTTGCTCCATTCCTTGATGCTCCGGGTCACAATCGACTCTGTCGGGCCGGTAATGTCGCAGGCCACACACAAACGCAAGTCACCGCTCAGCCGGCTGCAAAGCTCGGCTATCAGTCGGTTGTTGCGATACGGCGTTTCGATAAAAATCTGTGTCTGTCCGGCTGCTATGTTGCGTTCCATTTCGTGCAACTTCTTTGTCCGTTTTCCGGCTTCTATCGGCAAATAGCCCTGAAAGGCGAAACTTTGCCCGTTGAAGCCCGAAGCCATCAGCGACATCAGAATGCTGGAAGGTCCCACCAAAGGCACGACCTTCAGTCCCTTGCGCTGCGCCATGGCCACGACATCGGCGCCGGGGTCGGCAATGGCCGGACATCCCGCCTCTGAAATCACTCCCATCGGCATTCCCGCCTCCAGCGGGTTGAGATAGCCGGTAATTTCCTCCGGACGGGTATGCTCGTCGAGCGTGTAGAACGTCAGTTCGTCAATATTGATTTCCCTGTCGCACTTCTTCAAAAACCTCCTTGCCGAACGAACATTTTCGACAATAAAATGCTTTATACCCCTCACTATTTCCAGATTATAGGCGGGGAGTACTTTTTCCAAAGGCTCATCGCTAAGCATTACGGGTATCAAATAGAGTGCTGTTTCCATCAATTTCACAGATTTTTAAAGACAAAGGTAAACATTCCACCGCAGAATGCTACTTTAAAAATTCCTAAATTACGGTCACGCTCCAACAGAAACGGCACTCCAAACCACAACCAAGCCCGCCGGAAAAAGCGATGATTTGCTTGTCAGCCGATGCGCTCTATCTTGAAACCGAGGCCCTTTACGCGGCTCACGATTTCCTCTTCGGCCACGTCGGATTTCACTGTCAGGACACGGTCGGGCGACGTCAAGTCGATGTTCCAGTCCTCACGTCCCATTATTTCATCCAATTTTCCGGCAATAGCACTCACACAGCCATTGCATTTTGCCGATGTACGGTATCTTCTTTCTTCCATTTTCCGATTCTTTATATTTTGTGAATAACTACATTTTAACAAACTTTAGCCGCAAACTGTTCAGCACTACCGTCAGCGAACTGACAGCCATTGCCGCACTTGCCCACATCGGGTTCAGTGTCACACCAAAGACAGGGAACAGCACGCCGGCGGCTACCGGTATTCCTATCACGTTATAGACAAATGCCCAAAACAGGTTCTGATGGACAATGTTCATGGTTTTTCTCGACAAGCGAACTGCTGCCGGCAGGAGTTCCAAATCGGAGGTTGTGAAAGTCATCATGGCTGTTTCCATCGCCACGTCTGTTCCGCTTCCCATAGCTATACCAACGTCGGCGCGTGCAAGAGCCTGCGAATCGTTCACACCGTCGCCCACCATTGCCACAACTTCACCCCGCTGCTGCAATTCTTGCACAAAAGCATCCTTATCAGACGGCAGCATCCGCGATTTCCACAAGGAAATATCGGCCTCCGAAGCAACGCGTGCCACAGCCGCTTCGTTATCGCCCGAAAGCATATACACCTTCAGCCCCATACGCTTCATGCGGTCGATTGCCACAGGCGACGACTCCTTCACATGGTCGGCGAGTTCAAGCGTAGCAAGCAGTTGGCTTCCGCTTCCGAAATACACACTGCTGCCGCCTTTGCTTTCCGGCAATTTTCCGTCCACGCCGTTTTCCCGAGCATAGCGTTCACTTCCTGCCCAATATTCCTTACCTCGGCAAGCCATCCGCACTCCGCGTCCTGCCACAGCCTCAAACATGTCGAGTTCAAGTGCCGTCACACCCTGCCGTTGCAAATGTTCCACAATGACAGAAGCCAACGGATGCTCTGATTTTTTCTCGGCGGCATACAGCACCGAAAGCTGTTCGTCAGTCAACTCCGGGCTGCGTTTCATGGAAACGACTATCGGACGGCCTTCTGTCACCGTTCCCGTCTTGTCAAGCAGCACGGCCGACACTTTGCAAACCTTTTCCAACGCGGCCGCATCCTTAATCAATATATGCCCCTCGGCCGCCTTACCGATTCCAACAGTGATGGCCGTAGGCGTAGCCAATCCCAACGCGCACGGACAAGCGATGACAAGCACCGAAACAGCACAGACAAGCGCAGACGAAAATACGGCCGTTCCGCCGACAAGCAGCCACACGACGAATGTCAGCACGGCAAGACTTACAACGACAAACGTAAAATATTTGCTTATCGTGTCGGCCACACGCTGCACGGGAGCTTTGCTGCCCTGCGCCTCGCGTACCATTTCCACCATCTGTGCCAGCATCGTGTCGGCTGCCAGCTTCTGCACGCTGACCACAATAGCACCCTGCATGTTTATCGTTCCGGCAAACACACTGCTTCCGGCTTCTTTCTCCACGGCAACCGACTCGCCTGTCAACATACTTTCGTCGACCGACGAATAGCCGGACACCACCGCTCCGTCAACCGGAACACGTCCGCCCGGACGGACAAGCACACGGTCGCCAATTTTCAGTTCATCGACACCCACTTCACGCTCCGTCTCGCCTTCAACAAGCACAGCCGTTGCAGGCTGGAGCTTCATCAAACTGCGGATAGCTGATGTCGTACTGTTTTTTGCCTTTTCCTCCAGCCATTTTCCAGTCAGCACGAAAGCCACAATCATCGTGGCCGAATCGAAATATACGAAATGTCCCAGCCCATGCATATCGGAAAACGAAGGAAACACGGTCAGAAACAGGCTGAACACCCAGGCAACAGCCGTACTCAACGCCACAAGCGTGTCCATGTTGGCCGAACGCTGACGGGCCATCTTCCAGGCACGGCGGTAGAAATCCCGGCCTGAATAGCCCAAAACCACAGTGGCCAACAAAGCCAGCACCCAATGGCCTGCAACCGTATAGCCGAACTCCGTCATCGACAGTACGGCAACAGGTACCGACAAGCACCATGCCACCAGCAGCCGGCGCCGCAATTCCTCATATACTTTCTTCTCGGCCTGTTCCCGAGCTTTGTCAGTGTCAGACAGGACCAAATCATAACCGGCATCCTGCACGGCTTTCTTTATTTGCTGCAAACTGATTTTCCGTTCGTCGTACTCCACCGTCAGCGAATTGGCGGCAAAGTTGACTGATGCCGAAGCCACACCTTCAAGTCCGGCCACCGTACGCTCCACATTTCCGGCACATACGACACAGCTCATTTCTAGAACAGGGACTGTTGTTTTTTCCATAACATTTCAAATTAACGCACTAAAATAACAAACGAATCGGAGAAAATGCTCAACCGGAGCCAGAAAATGAAAATTAATTTCATCAAACCAACAAAAACAGCGGGGATGCTTCCCGAAAGAAACATCCCCGCGCGAGTTATTTGTTCAAGTTATTTCGAACAGAGCAATCTGCCAATTACCAACCCGGATTCTGCTCAAGTTTGATGCTCGGGTCGCCAAGTTGTTCGCTCTTGCTCTTGTAAAGAGAAATCTGTTCTGTCGGAATTGGATACAGATAATCCTTCATTGAATATGTGCGGACATTCAAATCAGAAGGAATCGGTTTGATATAACCTGCATTGCCTGGACGGTCAAGGTTTACATTCACCAATGTTTCCACTGTAATCTGACGGTCTGCCGGTACGCGTGCATTGAATTCAGCTACATAAGCATCCTTATCCAACCAAGAACCAAGGTTCAACTTCTTGTTGAGAACCATGTCTGCATAGTGGAGCTTACCCCAACGACGGATATCGTCGAAACGAATACCTTCGTAAACCAATTCAACACGACGTTCACGACGAATTTCCCAGATGATAGAAGGAACTGCATAATCACCAGGAACTTCTGCGTAACCCTTATCACGGTTCGGGTCGTCAACCACAACACCATCCACTTCAAATTGGTCGCCCTTCAAAGTAACGTGCGGCATTTTCACGTCAGCACGGTCACGAATTGCATTGATAGTGTTATTCAAATCTGCCTGAGTCAAAGTGTACTTGCCAAGTTGAGCCAATTCAGCAGCAGCTTCCAAGTAGTTCAACATAACCTCATTGAGCTTCATGATAGGAGCGTCAGTGATGTTAGTTGAGCTCTGACCACCAGGAGTGTTCATCAAATCCGGATTCACAAAACGGTTACCCATATAACCTCCAATACCGAACACTGCACCAGTAACACCATTCAAAGCCAAGCTGTCAACAATGTTGTAGCTCAAACGCGGGTCGCGGTTTGCCATTTCATTTTTGAATGACAGGTCACCCTTATACTGATCGTTACCAACTTGAGCAATAGGAAGACCATTTGTTGTCAAGTAACTTTCGATAAGGTCTTTTGAAGGACCGTTACCCAAAGTCTGTTCGCTCTGCCATGACATTTCAGCGTGAGTGATAGTAGCTGCATCATATTCACGGTAAAGAATGATTTCAGGGTTGCCTGCCAATGACTCAGAAATAGTCAATGCTTTATAGTTATCTGAAATTCTGTAACCGGCTTCCATTACACGTGCAGCAGCATCTTTTGCAGCTTGCAAGTATTTAGCAGCAGCTTCATCGTTCTTTTCATTATATTTCTGCCATGTTCCTTCGAACAGCATAATGCGTGAATAGAAAGCATTCACAACGTCACGATTCACTGTCAAGCCTTTTGTACCGTCAGAAACACGAACGTTTTTAGAAGCAAATTCCAAATCTTCCAATACGCGATCCATTACATACTCACGGCTATCGCGTGGTTTATAAAGGTCCTTCATGTCTGTGCTTTGAACTACATGGTCGTAGTAAGGCACATCACCGAAAAAGCGCACCAAACGGGCATATTCCATACCACGGAAGAAACGGGCAATACCCAACCAGTGGTTTTTAGCTTCTTCGGGAAGAGTAGAAGCTGAAACACCTTCAAACACGAGGTTGATACGACGTACATTTGCGAAACTCCATACTGACTCTGATGTCTTGGACGGTGCCACTTTTGTGAAATAAGTTGCAGTTTGTTGAGCCAAGTCGTCACACCAGTTTGCACGGTTAGTTCCATCAAAGAAGTCAGATTTTGTCCAACCTGTTTCGTAACCGGTGAAATAGATGTCATACCATCCGTTCACTGTTACACGGACATTGTTTTCGCTATTATAGAATTCCGGAGAATTCTCAATTGAATCCATTGGCGGACGTTCCAAGAAATCCGAGCAAGACGCCATTGAAGCGGCCAAAGCCAATATTGCAAATATTTTTGTTTTCATAAGATTTTAGAATGTAAGTTGAAGACCAAATGATACTGTTCTTGTAAACGGATAGCTCTTACCGAATTTCAAAGAACCGTTAGAAGCTGCTGCATATTCTGTTGTTTCAGGGTCAACTGGAATATAGCCGTTTTCAAATTCAAATACGTTTTCTGCGCTGACATAGATACGACCGGATGTGAATGTAATCGTGTTCATCCATTTTTCCGGGAAAGTGTAACCCAATGTAATGTTCTTACAACGCAAGTATGACATATCCTGCAAGTAACGAGTCTGGCGCAAGAAGTTCTGAGCGTTGTTCAACCAAGAGTGAGAAGTTGGACGCGGATAGAATGCATCTGTATTTTCCGGTGTTCAGTAATCCATCTGGTGAGCCAACCAGCCTTCACCCGGCATATATCCAGGAATACCAATCTGACCGACTGCCCAAACGTCACGAGAACCTACACCCTGGAAGAATGTCGAGAAGTCGAAACCTTTGTATGTCAAACCAATGGTAAAGCCATATTCGAAATTAGGCAATGTGTTACCGATACGCTTCAAGTCACCATGGTCCTCCAAAGTTTCCGTTCCGTAAGTAATTTTACCGTCACCGTCAAGGTCTTTGTACTTCACGTCACCCGGGCCATACTTGAATGAACCAGTTTCATAAAGTGACTGATCAGCAATACCTTGTTTATCTGTGTCGATTACCCACATTGAATTACCCTTATCATCTGTGATTTGTTTACAGTCTTCATATTGGAACAGACGGTCTGTTTCATAACCCCAGATTTCACCAATAATCTTACCTTCATAAAGGCCATAGATATTCTTGTTCGGGTTATTGTATTTAGTAATCTTTTCTTGAACCTTAGAAATGTTAGCGCTTACTGACAAACCAAGACCGCAATTGAACTGTTTCTGATAAGAAACGCCAAATTCGAAACCACGACCTTGCATTTCACCTTCGTTCACTTTTGGCATGCTTGTGCTACCGAATGTTGCAGGAAGTGTTTCACCCGGAGTGTGCATGTCGGAAGTTGTACGTTGGTACCAGTCGAATGTAATAGCCAAAGAATTGTCAAACAGACGGGCATCAAAACCGAAGTCCATAGTAGTTACACGTTCCCATGTCAAACTTGGAGAAATAACAGAAGGCACTCCAATGTAAGGAAGTTCCTTACCACCAACTGACCAACCAGAGCTTGCACCTACTGACATTACAGAAAGGTAAGAGTTTGCTGCAACATCCTGGTTACCGATTGTACCCCAAGAACCGCGGAACTTGAAGTCAGACAATGCCGGCTTAGCCCACTTCATGAAGTTTTCTTCACTCAAACGCCAACCGATAGATCCTGAAGGGAACAATGCCCATTTCTTACCTTCCGGGAAACGTGAAGAACCGTCATAACGAGCATTCACTTCAGCAAGATATTTGCCCTTGTAATCGTAGTTCACACGACCGAATACACCGGCAGAAGCGAAATCATTATGGTATGGGTCACCGTCAACGAATTGGTCGCCAATAGCCAACTTAATTTCCGGTTTATCAAAACTTACCAATGTCTGACGAGCTGAATAATGACCAAGGCGTTCGCGAGTTTCTGCATCCATACCGACCATCACTTTCAAGTTGTGGTTTTCGTTGAAAGTCTTGGCATAAGTTGCATAAGCCTTGAATGTATTTGACATTGTGTATTCACTGTCTTCAACAACACGGTTGTGAGTTGCGCTGTACAAGCTTGTATATTGCAACGGGTTGTTCGTGTTAAAGAAGTCGTAACCGTAAACTTCACCACCTTCGCGTTTCAAATATGTATTGTAGAGAGCGAATGTATAGTCGAAGTTTACATCCAAGCCTTCAATCGGAGAAATGGTTGTACCCAAGTTCACGCGAGTAAAGTTTCTTGTAGTATATTCGTGGTTAGCCTGTTCAATTTCTGTAATAGCTGAACGGAACGGCTTGCCCTGATATGTTCCATAAGGATAGAATGCCGGCCAACGAAGCAGATAATACCAAACGTCAGTATAACCGCTTGTATATTTGTACGGTTCTTTCTTCTGTGAACGAGAGAACATCACGCTTGCACGAGCTGACCACCAGTCACGGATTTGAGTATTAACGTTGGCATTGAATGAATAACGCTTGTAATCATCCGGATTTACTTTGATAACACCAGTTTGGTCAAGGTAACCGAGGCCGATGTTATAAGTAGTCTTGTCGCTACCACCGGAGATAGAAAGATTATGTTTCTGTTGCGGAGTCCAATCTTTCAAGAACATATCCACAGGGTCAAATGAACGATACCAATACCATTTTCCGTTAATCTGTTCAAAGTCACGGCCCAATTGCATTTCACCCAATTCTTCCTGGCTCATACCACCATAAAGTCTGTCCCATTCTTTCATTTTTTCAATGGCAGCCGCATTGATGTTATAACCAACTGAAGAGACTTCATTGACACCTGTACGTTCAGAAGCGAGCAATGCAGCCTGTGCACTCTCGTATGTCTTTGCCACTTGCGGCATTGTTGTCGGAGTGCTCCAAGCGAAGTTGTTTGAGTATGTAATTCTCGGTTTTTCGTTTTTCTTACCAGTCTTGGTTGTAATCAAAATCACACCCCAAGCAGCACGAGTACCGTAGATAGAAGATGACGCAGCATCTTTCAATACAGAAATAGATTCGATGTCATCCGGATTCACCATGCTCAAGCTCGGAACTTCCACGTTGTCCACCAAAATAAGCGGAGACGTACCGGCTGTTGCATTCAAAGAACCTGTAGCACCACGAAGTTTGATAGTAGATTCAACACCTACACCACCAAGGTTGGTTGTTACGCTGACACCCGGAGAAACACCCTGAAGGGCTTTTGCGATGTCGGTAATCGGACGGCTGGCAACTGCTTCTTCTACATCAATGTTAGCCACCGCACCTGTCAAGTTCACCTTCTTTTGCACACCGTAACCAACGACAACGACTTCATCAAGCAACTCTGTGCTGGATTTCAACACTACCTGCATGCCATTAGAAGCAAGCACAGTCTGCGGTTCAAAGCCGACATAGGAAATAGTTAAGGGCGTACCTTTTTTTCACTTTCAAGGTAAAACGTCCGTCAAGGTCAGTTGCAGTACCGGTGTTTGTACCTTTCTGCATTACGCTGGCACCGATAATCGGTTCACCGTCTGCATCCACCACCATACCGGAAATGGAACCGGACTGAGCTGTTCCCTGCACTGTTTGAGGAGCAGCTTCAGCAGCCATAGCTGTACCATTGCCCAATAGAGCGGCACAAATCGCTACAGTCGCAAGAAGTTTCCTTCTGTTCTTGTGATTTTCACTCATAAATACAGTTTTTAGTTAAGTTTGTAATGGTAAGTTATTTTAAGGGTTTCACTAAACTCGTAGTTACTTTAAGGTTGGTTATCCGATTTTTTGTATGATTTATAGACAAAAAAAACGCACACATCCGTCGACAAAGTTAGTATAAATTTTCATGTCAAGACATAGTTTTACACAAAAATTTATCATTAAATATTAAAAAAGTTTTCAAAAACAAGAAGGTCAGACGATTGTCAATATTTGCCGGAACGGATACGGTAAAGTGTTTCTTTGGTAAGGTTTAGAAAAGAGGCAAGTTGAGTGACGGACACGACGTCCAAAATATGAGGATATTTCTTCAGTGCCCAAAAATAACGGTCGCGCGCTTCCATGCGCAACATGAACATATGTTCTTCCAAGTATTCGATATGACGTTCCAGGGCAGCATTAATCACACGGGAATATTCTTCAGAACTGAGAATGGCATTGCTCAGCGAAACAACGGGCGTATAGCAGATTTCCGTTTCCGACAGAAACTGGACGAACATCTGCTGCTTCTGCTTCTGCATCATTGACAGTGGACGAATCACGAATTCACCCTCAAAAGAAAAGGCATAATTAAACTCCTTACCTCTTTCAATATAATAGGTACGGGCAGCACCGCGATGAATATAGAACAGATTGGCAAGAATCTCGTTTTGTCCGTCAATGACATGTCCCTTTTTGAACACTTGCCAGGAAAGCGAATTGAGCAGGCGTGCCTCGTCGTCGGACGAATAGTCAAGCATCGTCCGAAGTTCATCCAAAAATTTAGGCCGCCGCTCCATAATCCGGTCTATTTTTGCAGAATTGATTCAAGATGGCTCTTCACGTTGGCCATCAACCATGACGGAGTAGAAGTAGCCCCGCAAATGCCGATGCTTCCTACATGCTCCAGCCATTCGGGCTGAATGTCGGCTTCGGAAAATATCATGTGCGAATTGGGGTTCACATCACGGCATTCGTTATAAAGTATCATGCCGTTGCTGCTCTTCTTGCCGCTGACAAAAAGAATAAGTTCATGCTCGGCAGCAAACTGGCGGATACGCGGAATACGGTTCGCCACCTGACGGCATATCGTGTCGTGACATTCAAAGCGTCCGTCGGGCTTGCGACGGCGAATTTCGTCGGCAAGGCTCTTCAGGCCTTCGCGCGACTTAGTAGTCTGCGAATATAGCACAATGTCGCGGCTGTAGTCTACACGGTCGGCTCCTGACAGGTCCTCCACCACCACGGCGTTACCGTCGGTCTGCCCCACCAGCCCGTTCACTTCGGCATGGCCAAGCTTGCCATATATGACAATCTGCGGATTACCCTCCGACAGATAGGATGCCTTAATGCGCTGCTGGAGTTTGAGCACCACCGGACAGGTGGCGTCGATGATTTCAATCCCGTTTTCACGGGCTATGCGATAGGTTTCGGGAGGTTCGCCGTGGGCGCGAAGCAGCACTTTCACGTTGTGCAAGCGTTTCAAGTCATCATGCGTGATGGTCACCAGACCTTTCTGCTGAAGGCGTTCCACTTCGTTGGAATTGTGCACGATGTCGCCCAGGCAGTAGAGTTTCCCCGATTTCTCGAGTTCAGCCTCTGCCTTGCGGATAGCTGTCACCACACCGGGACAGAACCCCGAATCCTTGTCAATTTCTATTCTTACCACTTATTTCCGGCTGATAATAGAGTGATACAAATCGAGCAGCCATTTGTCCTGCTCTTCGATAGTCATGTCCGAATTATTGAGCACAACGGCATCGTCAGCCTTGCGCAACGGACTTTCCGCACGGTTCATGTCGATATGGTCGCGTTCGCACACGTTGCGGTAGACTTCCTCATACGAAACCGAAGTGTCGCCTTTTCCCACCAGTTCGTCATAGCGGCGGCGTGCACGGGTTTCGGGCGAAGCGTCGACATAGACCTTCATCTCCGCATCGGGGAACACTGTGGTACCGATATCACGGCCGTCCATAACGATACCTTTGCCTTTGCCGAGTTCCTGCTGCTGACGCACAAGCGCATGGCGCACCGACGGAACGGCAGCAACGATGCTCACTTTCGACGATACGGGCATCTGGCGGATTTCCGTTTCCACATTACGTCCGTTCAGATAGGTTTCCGTTTTTCCTTCGGCATTCACTCCGAAAGTGACGCGGATATTGTCGAGCTGACGTTCGAGTGCTTCCGTATCAAGGCGGTCGCCGTCAAACAGATTGTTTTCCAGACAATAAAGTGTCACGGCACGGTACATTGCACCGCTGTCAATATAAGCATAGCCGATAGTTTTTGCCAGTTTCTTGGCCATTGTGCTTTTGCCTGACGAAGAAAAGCCGTCGACGGCAATCGTTATAAGAGGTTTCTGTTCCATCATTTCATAAATTCATAAAGACTGGTTGACAGGTTGACCATAAAGGTCGTCCCGCCGATATGCGGCTGGGCAAGCGCAACGCCGACACGGAATTTATTGGTGCGGAAGCCCGCTCCTGCCGAAAAGCCGGAAATGAAGTTGCGCGCGAAAGTCGCCATATCGGTTCGTGTTTTATAGTTGTAGCCCACGCCGATGTAGAAACGGTCGGACGGAGCGTATTCCACTGCAAAGATAAGATGTCTGAACAGATTTCCCACAAAATTATCCTTTAAAACGAGCGGCGAATTGGCGTCGTTTGCATCCTGACGGGTGTAATAGGGCAATTTCCAGCGGTTAAGGTTGACGGCCGTAATCGACAGACGAAACGGTCCGCCGTTGAGCGACTGCGTATAGCCCAACTGGATGTCCCACGGCAGGCGGTCGTACTGGTCGGTAAAGCGTTTCACCTGTCCGCCGAGGTTTTTCAGCACCATCGAAAACGAGAGGTCCTTTTCCGAATTATAGTAGTTCACGCCCAAGTCGGCGGCTATGGCAAGCGCCGTATACTGTTCGTAGCTCGAATAGAGCAGTTTCATGTTGACACCGCCACGGAAATAATCGTTGAAATCATGGGCATACATTCCGCTGAAAGCTATATCCTGCGGATGGAAAGAACCCGTAATCGTACCGCCGACATCAGCCGACTTGATTTCGCCGTAGCCGAAATACTGGATGCCTGCCGACCACGCCCCATGCTCGCCCGCCTCCTTTGCGAAGCGCACACCGGCATAGTTGCTTCCTCCAAGATAGCGCATATAGCTGAAACCCACCTGCATGCCCACTTCCGGACCGAGAAGTCCCGGGTTCTGCTCATAGAGGTTCACATCGTCGTCGATAATCGATATGTTGGTACCTCCCAAAGCATAAGCGTGCGACGAAGTGGTGGTGTTCAGATAGTTATACGCCGTCGTGCCGTCCTGTGCCAGAACAGGGAACGGCAGCAGGAGGGCAAGCGCCGCTGTCAATATTTTAACGTATCTGCTTATTTTCATATTCTTACGCACGAAGCCACAGCTTCGCATAGAATTATAACGGATAACGGGTCCGTATAGTATATCGGCCATTTATTAAAATTTCGCAATTTGCCGGCTGTAAAACAATGTTTTTGCAAAAATAAATAAAACATTTTCAATTATCCACAAAATCAGGCATTTCAGCATTGCATATAAGTTTTTTGCCCCTATATTTGTAACCGTAAAAAGAGAGGAAGACATTATGTTGCGTGATTTAAAACATATCATATTCTCGATAATGACGGTTCTGCTGGTTGCTCCGGCTGCCGGCGCACAGGTTTACCGTGTCGCAATTGCGTCCAACGCTTCACGCACCGACTATGTCGATGTTTATGAATACGACTTCGTGGATGTCCAGCCGCAATTTCCGGGCGGCGACCGCGGACTTATCAATTACATCAACAAAACCCGTGTCTATCCCTACGATGCCTACCAGCACAAAATCCAGGGAAGAGTGATTTGCAGTTTCATCGTCAACACCGACGGCTCGATTTGCAACATCACGGTTCTGAAAGGGCTTTGCCCCTCGATTGACGAGGAAGCCAAACGAATCATTCAGGAAATGCCCAACTGGAAGGCAGGAAAGCTCAACGACGAAACAGTGCCTGTCCACTGCATTCTCCCAATTGCTTTCCGACTGTAGGAACAGCTCTTTTCACTGAATTTGCCTAATACAAATCTTTTTCATAATCTTATATTTTTACCTCCGCTCCTGCTGACAGGCCCGGAGGATTTTTTTGTCTGCATTTCCCGGCAAATTTGTCGACCAATGCGGCGGTTTCGTCGGCAGAGCGGAAAAGGCCGGCAGCGAGGTAGCGATTTTTGAGTACTTTTGCACCGCTAAAATGAAGTTGAACACTACAGAAAAGAATAATGATTATGAAAAAATCGCTTATCAGCTATTCCGTATTTCTATTTATATTGCTCGGCGCGTTGACGGCATTCGGGCCGTTGGTGACCGACATGTATCTTCCCGCCTTGCCGGGCATGGCAAATTATTTCAGCACAACGGCTTCAATGGTGCAACTGGGACTCACAACCAGCATGATCGGCCTCGCCGTAGGACAGCTTATTTTCGGTCCGCTGAGCGACAAGTTCGGCCGCCGTCCGCTTCTTCTGGCCTCGATGCTGGTATTCATCGTTTCCACCCTGCTCTGCATCTACTCGCCAAACATTGAAACGTTCATCGCCCTGCGCCTGCTCCAAGGCATCGCCGGAGCCGGCGGCATCGTCATCTCGCGTTCGGTGGCTACCGACATGTTTTCCGGGAAAGAGCTTGCCAAATCGATGGCCATCATCGGCGCCATCAACGGCGTGGCACCGGTAGCGGCTCCAGTGCTGGGCGGATTCTTTACCGATATTATCGGCTGGCGCGGCATTTTCTGGATTCTGCTCGGCATCGGCATTCTGCTGTTGATGGCTGTGGTGCGTTTCCGCGAGTCGCTCAAACCGGCAAACAGGAAGCAGGAAGGACTGAAACAGATGTTTCTCGGCTTCCCCGCCATGCTCCACAACCGCCGTTATGTCTACTTCGTACTCCAATACGGTTTCTCCAGCGGCGTACTTTTTGCCAACATTGCCTCCTCGCCTTTCATCATGCAGCAGCACTACGGCTTCTCGCCGATGATGTTCAGCATCGTGTTCGGTGTCAACTCGCTGGCCATCGGCATAGCGGCGGCATCGTCCGTCAAGTTCCACAACACGGAGAGCGGCACGTTCATCGGCAGTCTGGGAATGTTGATGTTTTCGGCGTTGCTGCTGTTCGCCCTATGGCTTGAATGTAGCTTCTGGGTGTACGAGCTGTTGCTGCTGGCAGTCATCTTCATGCTCGGTCTCACTTTCACCTCGTCGACCACGCTTGCCATGGACAGCGGACGCGAAAATTCCGGTACGGCATCGGCACTGTTCGGTGCTGTCGGTTTTGCCTTCGGTGGAATTGTTTCCCCACTGGTTGGAATAGGCAACATATTGACCACCACAGGCATCGTGTTTGTCGTATGCTCCCTGTTTGCCGTATTCTTTGCCATCAAGGCCGTACGCACAAGTGTAGGAATGCGCGCCAGCCTGCGCCCCCTGAAGCATCTGACAAAACACAAATAAATGAGGTTATGGGTTAGAGAAACTCCGTAAACTGTAAACTCTAAAAAACTTCCGACATAAGAACAGAAGTGGGGTTCTGTAAACCGTAAACCACAAAACCACAAACACCCCTAACCCATAACCCCTAATCCATAACCCTTATATACTGTCATACTCAACCATAATATTTACGGCTATCAGCCGTTCGTCCGGCTCCCCGAAGCAGCGGATATTGGCGGAATCTTCCCGCAGCAGTATCGGGTCAACCCCCTCGCCCGTCAGATAGCCCAGCAGTTCCTGAGGTATACCATGGCTCAACGCATCTTCCTTCCAATCTTTTTCATAGTCAAAACCCTGTGCTGTAAACAAAAAGCTGTGCATCGTGCATCCCGACGATTTCCATCTCATCCGCACGTATGGCCTTCCGTCCGAAAAGCTGCCTTTTTCGGAGAAAAGGATTTCCATCCTACGGTCCTGCTGAAATCTTTTTAAATCAAGTTCCTTAAATTTCATCTTTCAATTGCTTTTTACCACCAATCTTCTCAATTATTTTGCAATATTCACAAAAATAATCGACATTTCCAACTTTTTGTCAACAAATAGTAGCATAAACCTTTTTTAAACTATAACGGGGTATAATTCGGAAAACAAGCGGACACAATTCCAAGATTTATGGTTAAATTTGCAAAGATAAAAACTCGAACTTATGAAAGTTGGCGATATAGTACGCTACCTCAACGCCGTTGGCGGAGGAAAGGTAGTCAGAATGGAAGGCAATCTTGCCTATGTGGAAGAAGAAGACGGCTTTGAAACGCCGGTATTGGTGCGCGAATGTGTGGTTGTTGACCCCGACGGCGGAATGATGCCCAAAAAACGCTACGGTTCCGACGAGCCGAGCAAATATGAAGCTCCGGCGGTAGCCAAGGACAAGCCGGCGCCGAAAGTGTCGGAAAACAACGTGGAAATCGTGGAAACCGAAGAAGGCGACGTCATCAACGTGGTGCTCGGCTACGAACCGGCTGAAATCAAGCACCTGAACACTACTACGTTCGACGCCTATCTGGTGAACGACAGCAACTATTTCCTCTACGTAGTCTACGCCGTACGCGACCAGCACGGAAAATGGAAATGCCACTACAACGGCATCGTTGAGCCTAACATTCAGGTACACCTGGAAGAACTGCGCCACGAGGACCTTCCCGACCTCGAACGCGTGTGCATCCAGTATGTGGCGTTCAAGGAAGGCAAGGAATTCAAGTTGAAGAATCCGGTGGCAGTGGAATGTCGTGTCGACGCCACCAAATTCTACAAGATGCACTGCTTCCACGAAAACATGTACTTCGACACGCCGGTCATTGCCTTCGACATCGTGAAAAACGACGTGCCCCAACGCTCCATGGTCATCGACAGCAGCATGATCGAACAGGCCATGAAGGAAAAGAAGGCCGCCGACAAGCCGGAACGTCGCCCCGTGACGAAAAACCAGACAAAGGCGAAAAAAGGCGAAATCCTCGAAGTCGACCTCCACATCGACGAACTGCTCGACTCCACTGCCGGACTATCCAACAGCGACATGCTCGACGTGCAGTTGGCTGAATTCCGTCGCGTGATGGACGCTAATCTCCGCAACAAGGGACAAAAAATCGTGTTCATCCACGGCAAGGGCGAAGGCGTGCTCCGCAAGGCACTGCTCGACGACCTGAAATACCGCTACAAGCACTGCGAGGCGCAGGACGCTTCGTTCCGTGAATACGGCTTCGGTGCTACGTTGATAACCATTCATTAAACAGACTATGATACTCTATCTGTCAGCGACGGGCAACAGCCGGCACATAGCGCGACTGCTTTCAAAGGCACTCGGCGACAGCCGGCTTGTCGACCTGAGCGAATACATGGGACGCCACGCCGGAAAAACGCTTTCGGTGGAGCCGGAGGCCGGTGAACGTATCGGCTTCGTCTTTCCCGTCCATTCGTGGGGGCTGCCGAAAGGATTGGAAAGCGTCATTTCCTCCATCAGGGCCGAAGGTTGCCGACAGAACTACTGCTATATGGCATGCACCTGTGGCGACGATGCCGGACTCACTGCCCGCCAATGGAGCAAGGCGGTAACGAAGGCAGGGTTCACCCCAAGTGCTGCGTTCTCGGTGTTCATGCCAAATACCTATGTGATATTTCCGGGATTCGATGTCGACAGCGACAGTGTGCGCGACGAAAAGCTGCGCAACGCCCCACAGGCGGTCCAGACCATTGTCGACAGGATTCTCCACAACGACACCGGCGACTTTACTCACCACGGCTCGTTCGCCACCCTGAAATCGCGCCTCGTCTACCCCCTGTTCGTACGGTTCCAGATTTCCGACAGGCCATTCTCTGTCAGCGCCGACACCTGCATCAGCTGCGGACTTTGCGCAAAGGTTTGTCCCACACGCAACATCACGCTCGAAACCTCCAAGGGAAAAGCATTGCCACGCTGGCACGGCGATTGCCTCAACTGCCTCGCCTGCTATCACCACTGCCCCACACGCAGCATTGCCTACGGAAAAATTTCCAAAGGCAAAGGACACTACATTTGCAACGACTAAGAAAAAAAATAAAACCATGAACCACCTGATTTATCAATACTCGCTTTGCGCCTCACTGTCACTGATGATTTTCTTCGGCTTGTACTTCATGATTGCCAAGACACCGGAAAAAGCCATTTTCTACAACTACCTCCGTTCGCGGCGGATAATGGGCATAGCGCTGCTGTTGCTTGCAGCCAACTATTCGGTACATTTCTTCTGCGATATACGGTTCATAAATGTCAATGCGGCCATCACAATGAACCTGTCCACCTATTTCTTGTCCTACTACCTGTTCAGTTCGGCAATGATAACGCTGCTCGACCGTTTCTACATCACCAGAAAAAGAACACGGATACACATCCTTCTCTGGCTCGTCTTCTCCTCCCTTTCCGCTGTAGCTCTATTGCTGTTGCCTGACGGTCCCCTGCAGAAAGTAGCACTGTTGGCACTGGCTGCATGGCTGGTGGTTTACGGACTCATACTGGCCCGCAGAGTCATTGTGGCTTACCACAGAGCCATCCGGATTTTCGACAACACCCACGCCGACAACATCGGATTATACATCGAATGGATGTCAACCTTTACCTATTGGGCTCTTATCTTCGGTGTCGGATGCGGATTGCTGACATTTTTGCCCGACAAATACGTTTTCATCTGGATTCTGTCGTCCATACCGTTCTACTGTTATCTTTTCTACAGCTACCAGAACTACCTGCTGTTCTACGAACAGGTGGAAGATGCCTTTGAGCAGGACATACAGTCGGAAGATGACCTTCTGACAGATACGGAAACTGAACCTGAAATCGTTTCAGAGGAAGAAGTTCCAGTGTTCTATGAAAAAATCATAGAGAAGGTGGACAACTGGATAAAGACAGACGGTTATGTCCGGCAGGGACTTACCATAAAAGAACTCTCCGAAATACTTCATACAAACCGTACCTATCTTTCCGCCTATATCAAGACTACGTATAAAATGTCATTCCGCGAATGGATAACCGGTCTCCGGTTGGAGTATGCGAAAAACATACTGAAGGAGCATCCGGAAATCAATATACAGAAGCTGGCTGAGTCTTCCGGCTTTCTTTCCCGCAGTAACTTTATCAAATCATTTACAGAGAAGGAAGGATGTACGCCTGGCAAGTGGAAAAAAGCAAATCTGGAATAATTTGTGTGGTAAAAAGCCGATGAAAAAGGTCTCAGAAGCCCATTTTCAAAAAGTGCTCAAGCGACAAAAAAGTGCTAATTCGACAAAAAGGTGCTCTAACGACAATTTGAAAAGTGCTCAAACGACAATTTTTTATAAAACGCTGTATTTCAACAGAAAAAGTTTTTGTAATATTTTGGGCGCTGAATGGCATTTATTACCTTTGGAGATGACAAAGATAATGAATTCAAGTTTATATGAGCAGAAAAATCACTTTTCTTACCCTGTTTCTGTGGCTGATGACGCTAACTTTTCCTGTCATTGCGCAGCAGAAAGCAGACACGACCTACACCTTCCGGTTCGTTACGCAGAAGGACATGTTCTACGTGCCTTGGAATGGCAATGACACGGAACTTGCCCGCCTGTTGGAATGTATCGAAAACAACAAAGCAACAATTCTTGACGGCAAACTGCCGCTACTGGTTGACGGATACTGCAATTCGCAGAGCAGTGAAGCCGAGAACCTTGCAACGGCGAAGATCCGTGCCAATCGAGTAAAATCCGAACTGATTACACGCGCGGAAATAAAAGAGGAGAATTTCATTACCCGCAACCATGCGACTGAGGGTGATTTTGTTACCGTGCGCCTGACGGTACTGGTAAAGGAAACAGCCGTGACGGATGCGGAAGCGGAAGCACGACGCAAGGCGGAAGCCGAACGACTGGAAGCCGAGAAGCGTGCCGAACAGGAACGGCTTGCCGAAGAGCAGCGCAAGGCGGAAGAAGCCCGACTTGCCGCTGAAAAGGCAGAAGCTGAGAAAGCCGCTCAACAAAATACACTTGCCGACACGCCGTCGGAAACCAAAATCACAACTGATTATCATCTCTCCCTGCGTGCCAACCTGCTGCGCTGGGCTACCCTGACACCCGACCTTGGCGTGGAATGGCGCATCTGCCCGTCGTGGGGCATTGCCGTAAACGGCTCGTGGACTTCATGGACGTGGAGCGACAAGGACCGCCGCTATGCACTCTGGGAAGTGGCTCCGGAAGTGCGTTACTATATGGGTGAGAAGAAAGCCTGGTATCTGGGCGCGATGTTCAAGGCCGGACAGTTCAACTACAAGCTCTCCGAAACAGGCAAGCAGGGCGACCTGATGGGTGGCGGCATCACCGCCGGCTACCAGCTGCGGCTGAACAAGGCACTGGCTCTTGATTTCAACCTCGGTTTGGGCTACCTGAATGCCGATTTCGAAAAATATGAAGTCATCGACGGTGTACGTGTACGCCGCGGCAACGAAACAAAAGATTGGTGGGGCCCCATCAATGCCGGTGTGACATTGGTATGGAAGTTATTCTAACACGGAGGAATAGAATATGAAAGCAAGACAATATATAAATATGATGGGAATGGCAGCCGCCGTGCTGCTCTCTTCCTGCGTGAAGGACACGCTTTATGACACGCCGCATCCCGACTACGGGAAGATTGCGGTGACAGCCGACTGGTCGGCCCGCGGTGAGGGTATCGACATACCTGCCACATGGACGGTCACCATGGGTGACTATACGGGTACGGAGACTTCCGCCACCCATACCCCCGACCATCTGTTTGCTCCGGGCAGCTACACCCTTGCGGTGTGGAACCCGGCTGAAGGAATCACGGTGAACGGCACCACAGCCACCATTGCCGCAGCCACGGGAACCCGGGCAGGCACGGATGCCTTTGTGAACAATGCCCCGGGATGGTTCTTCACCTATACGGAACAGGTGACCATCGAGAAAGACAAGGACTATCCGCTGACCGCCGCAATGAAGCAGCAGGTACGCGAACTGACGCTTGTCGTCGAACCTACTGGTGATGCCGCCGGACGCATCACGGAGATTGTTGCCCATCTGACGGGTGCAGCCGGAACACTCGACTTCGCTACCGATACCTACGGAGCCGCTTCGAACGTCGTGCTGCCCTTCACCAAGATTACCGAAGGTGACGATGCCGGCAAGTGGAAAGCCACGGTGCGGCTGCTGGGTGTGACCGGCACGGAACAACTGCTGACGGGTGAAATCCGCTATGCTGACGGCAACCCGACCCCCACCACGCTGAAAAGCGACCTTACGGAAGCCCTCAAGGAGTTCAACACCGGAAAGGGCGAATCGCTGACCCTCGGCGGAACGCTGGTTGAGACTCCCGAAGGCATGGAAGTGGACGGAACCGAAATCAACGGCTGGGAAGAAGTGAAAGGTGATGATGTAAATGCCGACTTGTAACTAATAAAATGACAGATATAATGAAGACAAGATTTTTTGCACTTGCGATGCTCGCCCTCGCACTGGTAGCCTGCAACAACGACAACGAGAACCTGAACGGTGACCCCGTGGCCGCCCAGTTTACCGCCGACATCGCCCCCGCCACCCGCGCCAGCGGAACCACCTGGACTGGCGGCGACCGTATCGGCATCACCGACATCGGCAACGATTCCCAGTACGGCAACGTGCCTTTCATCCTGAAAAACGGGAAATTTGAGGCAGAAGGAAAGGTCATCTATATCGAAGATACAAAGACCCATACTTTCCGCGCCTACTATCCGTACAACGCGGCGGGAGGCATCCTCGCAGCCACGACCGATGTCACGGCGCAGCAGAACCAGCCTGCCATCGACTTCCTCTTTGCTTCAGGAGCCACGGGAGACAAAAACAGCCCGGTAGTGAGCTTCACCGACAAAACCGGCAAAGGCGGTGAAGACAACTCCTTCCACCACCGCATGAGCCAGATAACCCTTACCTTCGAGGCGGGCGACGGCGTGGATTTCAGCGTGGTCAAGCCTGAACGTTACACGCTGGACGGATTGTTACTCACCGGTACGTTCAACACGGCCGACGGTATTGCCACCGCAGACAACGGGGCACAGACCGGAGAACTGGCCATGAATTTGGCAGACGGCGTTCTCACGTCATCGATCATCCTCTTCCCGCAGACAGTTGCATCCCTGCCGTTGGTTGTGAATTACAAAGGTCAGGAATATCATGCCACACTCACCGTGCCCGAAGGCGCACTGCAGGCGGGCAACAACTATACCTATACCGTCAAGGTACGCAACAAAGTCCTTGAAGTCAGCGAAGCCACCATTGCAAAGTGGAACGATATAGACGGTGGAGATGTGGGTGCTGACCTGTAGGATTTTAATAATTAATCGATTAGAATGAAGAATTATGAGACATAGATTATTTATCCCCGCAGCCACCGCACTGCTGTTCGCCCTCGCCGCCTGCACGCAGGACGAACTTGCTGGCGATAACCGTCTGCCCGAAGGTGAATACCCCGTCGTCATCCGTGCCACCGGATTGTCCGTAGAGACAACGCCGCTGGCAGCCCCTTCCACCCGTGCCGCTGTGGACGGCGACTGGCAGGGCGTCACTTCCGTGGCACTCAAGATGGGCGATGCGGTAAAGGAATACACCGTAACGGCTTCTACCGATTTCAAGAGTGCCACGCTTTCACGCGAGAACGACCCGTACTACTGGACCAGCCGCGACCCGATTACCGTATCGGCATGGTGGCCCTTCGACAATGCCGACATCACACAGATGCCTGCCGTGAAGGTGGCCGAAGACCAGAGCAAATTGGCTGACTTTCAGAACAGCGACTTCATCTCTGCCGAAAACCAGACGGTGAAATTTGACGACCCGACACTTGAATTTACCCACCGCACGGCACGCGTGGCAATCGATCTGAAGCCCGGCACGGGATTCACGAGCGTCGCCGGTGCCACGGTGAGCCTCGTGAGCCTGTCCGCCGATAACGGCAACCCGACCGCCATCAAGACCTACAACGCAAGCGGCAACACCTACGAGGCACTGACCGCCCCGCAGACCGTTGCGGCAGGCAAACCGTTCGTCAAGGTGGAACTCGGCGGCGGCACCTTCTACTTCCGTCCGCAGAACAACGTCGTATTAGAAGCGGGCAGCCGCTATAAATATACCGTTAAGGTGAACGCCACCGGCTTGACGTTAGAGGGTTGCACCATCGGCAGCTGGGTTGACGGCGGCGGCGAGAGCGGCGAGGCAGAGGATTTGGGCTACATCTACGACAGCAACACCAATACCTACACGGTCTATAACGCCGACGGCCTACTGGCATGGAACAAAGCCATACAAAAAGATGAATCGATAAATTGCACCCTCACCGCCGACATCGACCTGACGGGTAGGGAATGGACACGTTTAGACACATGGCCAGGCTACTCCGGCGTCTTTAATGGGCAGGGACACAGCATTACGGGATTAAACTTTTCAGCAGCGAGGTTTGGACTTTTTCTTTTTTTAAATCAAAGTGGAGTGATAAAGAACCTACAACTCATAGATGTGAATCTGGATGGCAGTAGTGGAGGAGCTGCTGGAATGGTGGACCGAAATCATGGCCAAATCATTGCCTGCTCTGTGACGGGAAAACTTACTGTACATAGTGGTGGTATAGCCAATGCAAATTATGGCGATATCATCGCTTGCTGGTTCAACGGCACATTGAAAGATGAGGCTGGCTGTGGAACTATAGTGCGTTTCAACTACAAGAATATAACTTCCTGTTATTGGGGAGGCAATGCCGGGCTAGGAGTACTCCGTAATGAAGGAGGAACGGTAGTTGCCACGAAGGTAGACGGCGCGACCGTGAAATGGCAGACAGCCGTCGACGGCATGAACACCGCCCTCACCGCTGGCGACT
>OJMG01001131.1_pt1 | contig 25674 bp, 19 predicted proteins | sample 1597141 | NCBI WGS metagenome assembly OJMG01 (sample SAMEA2452119, study PRJEB22498) | human gut metagenome | biome: human feces; feature: human gut; material: feces | place: Australia | collected 2012 | reverse complement strand
CGGCGGAGTGGATTCATCGGTTGCGGCTTTGCTGCTTAAAAAGCAGGGGCTTGACGTTGTGGGCGTCTTCATGAAAAATTGGGAGGAACAGGACGAAAACGGCTGCTGCACTGCGGAACAGGATTACGGGGATGCAAAGCGTATTGCGGAACAGATAGGCATTCCGTTCTATTCCGTTAACTTTTCAAAAGAATACTATGACCGCGTTTTTTCATACTTCCTCTCGGAGTACAAACTCGGCCGAACCCCCAATCCGGATATTCTCTGCAACACGGAAATAAAGTTCAAAGCGTTTTTGAATCTTGCAATGAATATGGATGCATCGCTCCTTGCAACCGGACATTACGCGCGGCTTGACAAAAGTAATGGGGTAAAGCTGCTTCGTGCACATGATGCAGGCAAGGATCAGACTTATTTCCTTGCGGGCTTGACTTCGGAACAGCTGAAGCGCGCCTTGTTCCCTATCGGAGATATGGACAAAAAGGCGGTTCGTGCAATCGCTCAGGAAAACGGTCTTGTAACCGCAAAGAAAAAGGACTCGACAGGGATCTGTTTCATAGGCGAACGGAATTTTAAGCAATTCCTGATGCAGTTTTTACCGGCACGGCGCGGCGACACTGTTGATCTCAGCGGTCGTGTGATAGGCAAACACGATGGTTTGATGTATTACACGCTCGGTCAGCGTCGCGGACTGGGCATAGGCGGAATGAATGAGGGCACCGGCGAGAGCTGGTTTGTTGTGGGAAAGGATTTAAAGCGCAACAGACTTGTTGTTCAGCAGGGAGAGCATGAGGAGCTTTTTTCAACGGCATTAACAGCCGATAAACTCAGCTTTATTTCAGGCTGCGCTCCGGCAAAACAGTTCCGCTGCACTGCTAAATTCCGTTATCGTCAACCGGACAGAGGGATCACGGTCACAATGCACGGCGATGGTGCAACCATTGACTTTGATTCGCCGGAACGTGCAGTAACACCGGGGCAGTGGGTCGTGCTTTATGACGGCGATGTATGCCTCGGGGGAGGCCCGATTGATGAAGTTGCGCCGCTTAAAGCATTGCCGAAGATTTTTACCGATTAGCAGTCAAACGGCTCATTGCACGGCATTAAAAAGACATCGGAGGTATTGAAATGAAGAATATTGAAAAATATATTGACCACACATTGCTTAAACCTGATGCAACGGAAGCTGCAATCGGAAAAGTATGCGCAGAAGCCATTGAACATGGTTTTAAAAGCGTTTGCGTAAATCCCGCACGGATTGCCTTTGCCGCAAAGCAGCTTGAAGGAACCGGTGTTCTGCCCTGTTGCGTTGTCGGTTTTCCGCTGGGTGCAACGTTTTCAAAAGTGAAAGCCTTTGAAGCTGAAACCGCGATTGCAAACGGCGCGAAGGAAGTCGATATGGTAATTAATATCGGTGCTGCCAAGGATGGCAATTGGAACCTTGTTGAAAGCGACATTGCTGCCGTTGTTGACGCTGCAAAAGGACAAGCCGTTGTCAAGGTTATTATTGAAACCTGCCTTTTGACTGATGACGAAAAAGAAAAGGTATGCCGATGTGCAATGGCTGTCGGCGCGGACTTTGTGAAAACTTCAACAGGTTTTTCAACCGGAGGCGCAACGGAGCATGATGTTGCCCTGATGCGCAGCGTGGTCGGAGATAAGCTTGGCGTCAAGGCTTCCGGAGGTGTGCGCACTCCCGAGGATGCGGAAAAGTTTATTGCCGCAGGCGCAACCCGACTCGGAACAAGCAACGGTGTTAAACTTTTGGGATGAAGGCACGGAGCGGATGCCGCGATTTATATGTCTGACTTTTGCAATAAATTGACGTATCGCTATCTTACAGAAGCTGAATTGCCGCAGGCAAAAAAACTTTGGGCAATATGCTTCCCCGAAGATGACGAGGAGTTCATTGATTACTACTTTGCCGAACGTACTGCCGCCAATTGTGTTTTCGGCGCGTTTGATAATGCAAATTTAGTAAGTATGCTCTGCCGTGACAGCCGCATGATGTTTGCAAACGGAGAGCTTGTTCCCGTTTGTTTTGTTTCCGGAGTAAGCACGGATCCGGCTTATCGAAACCGCGGTATTGTTCGCACACTGATGAGCAAGCTTGATGCGGACTTGATTTGTGAGGGATTTGCGGCCGCACTGCTTCAGCCCTTTGATTTTGATTTCTACAAGAAACTGGGGTACGAAGTGTTCTCAAAACGCAGAACAGCCGTTATTAACGAAAAAGCAATCGAACAAGCTTATTCCGAACTTAAGCTGACAGGCAGCGAGCAAAATAAAAGCATTTCATTTACCCGTCCTGATGCGGCGCTGATAAACACCGTTTACAATACGTATTTCGGACAGCGAAACGGCGTTTTGCAGCGCAGCATCGAACGGTGTGAAGCACTTGCACATGAATTCATGCTTCCGGGAGCATGCAGCCTTTGTGCGGGCAGAGCTTATGCGTTTTGGTATCCAAAAGAAGGAGAACTTACTTTACACGAATTCGCTTTCGAAAACGCGCATGACGCCCTTCTTCTGCTTGAGAGAATAACTGCAAAACACTCCGAATTCCTTGTTGAGCTCCCGTGTGACCGCAGCATACCCGGAATTCCGTGCAGTGCAGAGGCTGAACCGCTCAGCATGATAAAGGTTCTCCGTGATGACTGCAATTGGCTGAGGAAGCTTCAACCGGAGCCTTTTGATGTTTGTGCGTACTGACCGGCAGTTTTTCTATAAGCACATCACTGTTCAGAAACGCAGTAAGGCTGATTCTGCGTTCACAGTTTAATCGAGAACGGATGAAAGAAACCGGACCCCGTCTTTTTTGACATGCGGAAGGTGTTAATTATCCGTTTTTTGCTTTTAAGAGAAATACTTTTTGCCACAGCAGTTTGCAATAAGCGTTCGACAGAGGCATAAAAAATGCCTCAAAACCCTGCTTACGGCAAAACAAGCCTTCAGCTTTGGTTAAGAGGCAAAAGCCTTATCGAGTTATGCGAAATCGAACATCCGACCGATTAGTTTTGTTCTTTCATGTCCGCTGTGCTTTTTCTGCGGTTCAAAAGCATTGCAAGAGAACATGCAATGATAGATATCCCGCAAAAAGCAAAACACCAACCGATTCCGATTTTTGTCAATACCGAAGCGGCAAAGAGTGAAACCACCTGAACGAGATTTACACCGATGTTCATCACGGAAAGTGATGCGGCGCGGTTGTCTTTCAGTTCAAGCTGATCAATGATTTTGTTTTCAAGTTCTCCGATAAAATATTCCGGAATGCTGAGCATTAACGGGATCAGGAGCATCGCCGAGATCACAAGAACAACGGAGGACAATGCTCCGAAAATCGCGAATGCAGCACCGCAGATAATGCCGGAAAGAACTGTCAGATGCAGCCTTGACAGCTTTGCACCGGGGCGAACGGCTCGGTTGATAATCGGTTCGGCCAGCATTTGAATTGCGGAATATGCAATGATGATTGCTGAGAGCCATTCGACGGGAACATTGCTTTTGATAAGCTTGTCGGCGTAGAAAAAGTTCACCAGGAGCCATGCGATGCCGAACAGTGAGAGCATGCATGCGTACAGTAAAGCATGCTTGTTTTTAAAAATCACAGCAATGTTTTTTGTAAACGGCAAAGGCTTTTCTGTATCTGCCGCGGCATGTTCGCCGGTATTGCGTGTTTTTTGCGGTTCACGCTCTGTAAAGAAGGAAAGCGTGAAGCAGATTGCACCCGAAAGTACGGTTGCAGCCAACAAACCTTGTAATCCCAAACTGTCGTATATGAGAACATAGGACAGAGTGCTGATGATAAAGCCCGCAGTCGAAAAATTACCTGCACGAGTGCTTTTTGCAAGATAACCTTCTTCGCCGTGCAGCTCGTAAAGATATGCGCTGCTTGTTCCGGAAGCAAAACAAAAGGCCGCACCTTCAACAACAGCTTCAACAACAAAAAGAAGAAGTGAGCGCGACAGGAATGCAGCAAAAAGCAGCGTTCTTGCGATAAGGAGCAGAGCTTGATACAAAATCAACGAATTTTTATATCCGATTTTGTCGGTTATGTGTCCGAACGGAACTTCGCCCAATGCCGTTATGCATGACAGCAAAGCTTGAAGCAGGAAAAACTCAGATTCGCTTACTCCTGCCTGTGTTCTGACAAGAAGTGCGACGGGTGCAAAAAACACAAGGCCTCCAAACAGGCAGACCATATCATAGCAATCTGCGAATTTGTGCCGATGATTCATTTTTTTATTCATAATAAAGCCGAAAACTCTGTTTCGGACCGTCCTTTCTGTATATTTATTTGATTTGGTTACAAACAAATAAAATAAATATTAAGACGGCATTTTTGCACACTTCATCGAATACACGACCAAAAGATATTTGAACGGGTTGAAGTATAATCCCGCTTGCGCTTGATGTCAAGCTTTTTTTGAAAAAGGAAAACCGCATTGAAAACCATGCTGCATTGCAGCGCGTATATCGGTGAGACATATGCAAATACTATGTGTGAGCATCCGCAGGCTGCTCAAAATTCGTGCGCAATAAAGAGCACAGAAAGGGAGTAAAAGCAAAATGGATACGTTGTCATTGATTTTGATTGTCATCGGCGCGCTGAACTGGGGACTTGTCGGTATTTTTCAATTCGACCTTGTTGCTGCAATATTCGGCGGCATGAGCGGCGTTGTTTCAAGAATCATTTACACGCTGGTCGGGCTTGCCGGAATCTGGGGCATAACCATGTTGTTCCGCAAGCGCAGCCGTCCCGCATTCATGCAGGATGACGGCGACGCGTAATATGCAGCCGTTAAAACAGTGAATGCATAACCGGTAATACTATCTCAAGTGAGAAAGGCGGAGAGTGTTCAGTGTGAACCTCTCCGCTTTTTGTCATGCTGCGAATGATGATTTAGTTCCGATGCGGCAAGTTTCCCGCCGTTTCATCGAGCGGCAGTGCCGTGCCGGATATTTCCTTCAGATAGGGCAGGACAAGAATCACTGCAACGACAAGGGCAATAAAATCCGAAACCGGAATTGCAACCGCAATGCCGTCGACACCCCAAATCGAATTGAACAGAATCATAAGCGGAATGTCGATTATTCCCTTGCGCAGCAAGGAAAGAATAATGGGCTGAACCTTTTTTCCGGTTGCCTGAAACAAGGTTATCACAAAGAAATTGAGAGTTGTTGTCAGGCAAGTAAAACAGATAATCTTCAGGAAAACACATCCGTGATGAACGGTGGCAGCGTTATCAATGAAGCATTTTGTTATTGTATTTGCTCCGAAAAACAGCAGCGCGGTGCCCGCAGCCGAGACGACAAGACAGTCGATGAGCAACGCGCGCAGAGCAGATTTCATCCTTGTGCGATTCCCGGAAGAAAAGTTATATCCGATGAGCGGGAGTGCGCCTTGGGACATGCCTTGACCCATTGCAAACGCAAGCATATCGATTTTTTTGGCAATTCCCATTCCCGCAACAGCCTCTGTGGAATATGCGGCAATGATTCGGTTGAGGGCTGTGTTCGAAACCGTTGCCATCATTGAAATCATAAAGCTCGGCAGGCCGACGGAAAGCACATCCGCCGGAATGTGCTGCGTTAAGGTATAGCATTTGGGTGAAAGGCGAATTGAGAGTCCATCGCCTTTTTTACAAATAAACAGAATAAAATAGATGGATGCAGCCGTATTCGAAAGCATGGTTGCAATTGCCGCGCCTTGAATTTCCATGTCAAAAACAAAGATAAATAACGGGTCGAGCAAAATGTTCAGAATACCTCCGAAAGCAACCCCGAGGCTTGCCTGTTTCGAATAACCTTCCGAACGGATGAGGTGCGCAAGTGCGGGGTTCAGAACCGTGGGCACCGCACCGATGCATATTGTCCAAAAGATATAGTCAGAACAGTAATTCCATGTTTTTGAATCAGCTCCGATTACGGGCAGCAAACAGGGACGAAGAAAGAGTATTGCAATTCCGTAGAGCAAAGCGGCACCTGCCGCCGTCCAAATGCAGAATGAAGAGCATGATGCAGCTTTTTTTCTGTTTCCAATGCCGAGACTGCGTGAAATCAGGCTTGCGCCGCCGATGCCGAAAAGGTTGCTGAGAGCTGTGAGCATCAAAAACGCAGCATTGGCAACCGTGACCGCCGCCGTTTTGTCCGGATCGTTTAGCAGGCCGACAAAATAAGTATCCGCAATACCGTAAGCCAATGCAACCATTTGGCTTGCAATTGCAGGCAGAATCTGCATCAGCACCGCACGCTTCACAGGCAGACTGCCGAGCAGTTCACTTCTGTTCAGTTGCTTTTTCATCCGAATGCCTCCGAAGCAAATTTTACATTTCAATCTGTTTTTGTCTCCAGCATGAAAAACGTATCAGGTAAGCATATGCGGGATGCGCCGGCTGAAGCATCATCATTTTAAAACTGCGCAAAACGCTGAACCCGCTGCAAATCTCCGCATCGGGCATCTGCGTTTTCGGACTGTTCATTTTTCCGAATTGTTCTTTCGCTGACCGACAGCTGTTTCAAAACAGACCCGAACGCGCTTATTGTTCTTTTTCCTTATCCGTCATCAGCGGCACCGAAAGAATATTCACAGGCATTTCCGGATCGTATTTATCCAAGCTGAGTGAAATTATTCCGAGGAAAGTTGCCATATCGCCCGTGCCGACGCCGTTCACGCCCGACGCGATGCTGATATTGATGTTTCCGTTAAAGGTTGTTACTCCGCTGAGCTTGAAGCTTGTGGATCCGCTTGAAACATAGAATTTTGCAGCAACAACGAAGTACTTTTGAAAGAACTCCGCATTATATGCCGCCTCCGCGTCCGCGCGAGCCTGAGCGCCCGGAATAAGCGACAAAATTTCGGTTTTGAACGTTTCCTCATCGCGAATCACAATCGGCTCACCGTTCTGCTGTCCGTCAGAGTTTATGCGCAGGAATTGCGCGGAAGAAGCATTCAGAAGTTCGTTGTAAATACTCGGAGATACCAAAACTTCGTTTGCATCCGGGGTCGGGTTTGCGGGCTGTCCGTTCCCTCCGCAGCCCGCGAAAGCACAGGCCGCAAGAACGGCCGCAAGCATAAAGGTGAAAAGTCTAATGCTTTTTTTCATGTTTCTATGTTCCTTTCCGCCCCGTTCGGGGCTTTGCCGTTTTCGGAATGTTCGAAACGATTCGAAGCATCCCGCAATCTCAATCCTTTTGAGTCAGCTCACCCACAAGGTTCGTCTGCATCATATTGCGCACGCCGTCAATGCCGCTCGTGTGTCCGAGAACCCACATGAGCTTTGTTATTGCCGCCTCCGTTGTCATATCACCGGCAGAAATGATTCCGAGTTCCTTCAGCGGACGGCTGACCTCGTAAATATCGGGCGTGCTCTGTTCATACAGGCACTGCGAAGTCAGAATTACGGGAATATCGTTCGCCATCAGCCTTTCAATTGCCTTCAGATGATTGCGGCGGATGCTGTGCATTCCTCCCAAACCGAAAGCCTCCACAACAACTCCCTTAATGTCGCAGTCGAGGCAGCAGTCAAGCAATTTCGGGCTGAGTCCGGGAATAAGCTTTATGAGCGCAACCCGCGGATCAATGTCGGTTGAAAAGCTGTATTCGCTGCGAACCTGCGGACTGTGCAGCGCAAGCATCCTGCCGTCGCTTACGGTGCCGATATAGGGATAATTAATCGATTCAAACGCATTGAGCGATGTTGTGCGCGTTTTTACGGCGCGGCAGCCGAGCATCAGCGAATTGCCGAAGCAGATATAGACCCCGCCCGTGAGCGCCGTTGCCGCAATGATTGCATTTTCAAGGTTGCGCCTTCCGTCGGAGTCCGGATAAACCGCGGGATACTGCGCACCCGTCAGCACAACGGGAATCCGAATCCCCGCAAGCATAAAGCTGAGCATGCTTGCAGTGTATGCCATGGTATCCGTTCCGTGTGTCAAAACAATTCCGTCACATTTGTCCGCATATTGGTTTATCGCTTCCGCAATGGTGATCCATTCCTCAGGTTGAATATTGGATGAATCCATGCTGAAAAGATCAACACAATGAACATTGCCGAAAACGCTGCACTGCTTTGCACCCTCGCAAGTGCTGCCTGCGCAATTCGAAGTTTCTCCGCGAACAAGGTTCAAAAGCTCCCTTGCCGAAAGCTCGGGCTTAAGCCCGTTATCGGTCGGCACACATGCAATTGTTCCGCCGGTGGATATAAGATAGATATTTTTCATTTCGTTAAAACCGTCCGGGTTTAATGTTCCGTGCGCATATCGGCGCACAATTTTCCATCCTTATCATACCGCATTTTGCGCTTTTCTGCAAGTGCAGAGCAAAAGCCGATTTCGAACCCTTTACGTTCGGCATCGGGTTCGCGGGCTGTTCACTTCCCCCGCAGCCCGTGAACGTACAAGCCCGCAGACATAAAAGTGAACAGTTCGGCTTAAAGCTGACTATCAAAAATTAAAAGCGTCCCGTGTTGTGCGGAACGCTTTTTGATTTCAAACTCAGCTGCAATGCTGTTTTTTTCAATTTCGATGCCGACAGCAAAGCTGCCTTTAGATATGCGGCTTATTTGATTACATCGCAGTGCATGTAGGGCACAAGCACCTCGGGAATACGGATGCTGCCGTCGGCCTGCTGATAATTCTCAAGGATCGCCGCAACGCTTCTTCCGATTGCAACGCCGCTGCCGTTAAGTGTGTGAACAAGCTCGGGCTTGCTCTTTTTATCCCTGCGGAAACGAATCTGCGCTCTGCGCGCCTGGAAATCCTCAAAATTTGAGCAGGAGCTTATTTCAACGTATCTGCCGTAACTGGGCATCCATACCTCGATATCATAGGTTTTTGCAGAGCTGAAGCCCAAATCGCCCGTGCTGAGGCAAACAACGCGATAGGGAAGGCCGAGACCCTGCAGGACGCGTTCCGCATCATGCGTAAGCTTTTCAAGCTCATCATAGCTGTCTTCGGGCTTTACGAACTTCACGAGTTCAACCTTGTTGAACTGATGCTGACGGATAAGACCCCTTGTGTCCCTGCCCGCACTGCCCGCTTCGCTGCGGAAACATGCACTGTAAGCGCAATACTTGATGGGAAGCTCCTCACCGTTCAGAATATCGCCGCGGTGAATGTTTGTAACGGGAACCTCCGCCGTCGGGATAAGGAAGTAGTCCGTGCCTGCAACCTTGAATGCATCATCCTCAAACTTCGGGAGCTGACCCGTTCCCGTCATGGAAGCTCTGTTGACCATATAGGGCGGAAGAATCTCCGTATAGCCGTTTTCGGTATGTACATCAAGATAATAGTTTATAAGTGCACGCTCAAGCCTTGCACCGAGTCCGCGATAGACCGTGAACCTTGCACCCGTTATCTTGCCCGCATCCGCAAAATCAAGAATGTTCAGCGACTCGCCGAGATCCCAATGTGCTTTCGGTTCAAAATCAAACTTTGTCGGTTCTCCGAACCTGCGTACCTCCGCATTGTCGCGATCATCCGCACCGTCGGGAACGCTGGAATGCGGGATATTCGGAATTTTCATCAGAAGGTCGTCAAATTGTGCGTCGATTTGCGCAAGCTCCGCATCAAGCTCCTTGATCTCATCCGCAACAAGCTTCATTTCCGCAAGCAGCGCGGAAACATCCTGTCCCTGCTTTTTAAGCACGGGAACCTTTGCGGAATCTTCATTACGTTTCGCCTTGAGCTGTTCCGTCTTTTGAATTACTTCGCGGCGTTTTTCGTCCAGTTCGAGAATGCCGCTGACATCCGCCCCCTTGTTGCGGCGCGCTTTCATTGCAGCAACAAGCTCCTCCGGATTCTTTCTGATTCGCTTAATATCTAACATTGTTTTCTCCTTGTGGCTTTGCGCCCGTTGTTTTTTAAAGTTCTGAATTATCTGCTTTTTTAAAAACAAGAATATTTTTCAAAAAAGCTTAAACCGGCTTCTCGGGTTTCGGTCGAGTTTGGGCGAAACCCGATCCTCCGTTATCAGTCTGCGGTTCTTCCGCAGCATTTTTTGTATTTTTTTCCGCTGCCGCAGGGGCAGGGGTCGTTCGGTCCGATTTTTTTCGCAACGCGGAACGGTTTCGCTTTTTCCGGGCTGCCTGCATTCGTTGCCGCATTCCTTGCAGGATCACTCGCCGCGCCGGGCTGCCTCGGAATCATATCAGGCTGCCTCCGTTCGGGAACCCTGATTACCGGGTGGTAGAGGTTCATAACCGTCTCGTTGCGTATCTCGGCAGTCATGGTTTCGAACATATCAAAGCCCTCGTTGCGGTACTGCACAACGGGATCCTGATTGCCCATTGCGCGCAGTCCGATACCCTCGCGCAGCTGATCCATTGCATCAATATGATCCATCCAATGCTTATCAACCGTCAGCAGCAGGAACCGGCGTTCCACTTCGCGCATGTCGAAACCTTTTTCCTTCAGCAGGTTTTCGATAGCCGTATATCGTTCGTCCGCAAGCTCGGTCAAAAGCTTCAGCATTCCGCCGTGAGTCGTTTCCGCCGTAATGCGGTCCGTCGCCTTGATTCCGAACATTCTGAAGAACTCGTGATCCAATCCGCCGTAATCCCAAGCATCGCGCTTTTGCTTTTCGGGGCAATAGAAATCAACAATCGACAGAATGGCTTCGTCACGCATCTGCGCAATTTCCGAATGAACATCCGCACCCCTGAGCACCTGCCTGCGCTGAGTGTAGATTATCTCGCGCATTTTGTTCATTACGTCGTCAAACTTGAGAACGCTCTTTCTGATTTCGTAGTTATGGCTTTCTACGCGCTTCTGAGTTGTTTCGATCGCCTTTGTCAATGCACCCAGTTCAAAGCCCGTATCCGCACCCTCGGGAAGGAAGCGGCTCATAAGGCTGCCCGCACGATCTCCGCCGAATCTCAACATCAGCTCGTCATCCATTGCAACATAGAATCGTGTTGCACCGGGGTCACCCTGTCGTCCGGCTCTGCCGCGCAGCTGGTTGTCAATACGCCTTGACTCATGCCGCTCCGTACCGATTATGTACAGACCGCCGACTTCAACAACTTTATCGTGTTCGGCATCGGTAACAGCCTTGTGTTTTTTGTAGATTTCGTCGTATTTGCGCCTTGCTTCAAGTATCGCCTCGTCCTCGGTCTCCTGGTGGCTTGTTGCCCACTCTATCATATCATCGTCATAACCTTCGCGGCGCATTTCACGCTTTGCGAGGTATTCCGGGTTTCCTCCCAAAAGAATATCCGTGCCGCGGCCCGCCATGTTCGTTGCAATTGTAACATTGCCGAACTTACCTGCCTGCGCAACAATATCCGCCTCTTTTGCGTGCTGCTTTGCGTTCAGAACTTCGTGCCTGATTCCGCGTTTTGTAAGCAGACGGCTCAGGTATTCGGATTTTTCGACCGAAACGGTGCCGACAAGAATCGGCTGCCCGGTTGCGTGTGCGCGAATGATCTCTTCGATAATGGCGTTGTATTTTTCCTGCTGTTTAATGCAGACAACGTCGTTATAGTCCACACGCTTTACGGGTTTGTTTGTCGGGATTTCAACAACGTCAAGGTTGTAAATGCCCATAAACTCCGTTTCTTCGGTCTTTGCCGTTCCCGTCATGCCGGCAAGCTTGTGATACATGCGGAAAAAGTTCTGATAGGTTATCGTTGCACTCGTTCGGTTCTCGTTTTCAACCTTAACGCCTTCCTTTGCTTCAAGTGCCTGGTGCAGGCCGTCCGAATACCGCCTGCCTATCATAAGGCGTCCCGTGAAGTCATCAACAATAATGACCTGCCCGTCCTGAACAACATAATCTTTATCAACGGTGAACAGTGCGTTGGCTCTGAGTGCCTGTTTGATATAGTGGTTTATCTCCGTGTTCTCCGCCGAGGAAATATCGTCGATGTTGAAATAAACCTCAGCCTTGCGCATACCCTGTTCGGTAAGGGCGACCGTGCGCGCCTTTATGTCGCACATATAGTCGCCGCTCTCCTCCTGTGACATGCCCTGCATAAGCTCCGATTTGGTGAGCTTTTTAACGTCTTCGCCCCGTGTCAGCCTGCGCACGAATTCATTCGCGCGCTTGTACATATCGGTGGATTTTTCCGCTTTTGTGGAAATGATAAGCGGCGTCCTCGCCTCGTCGATAAGAATGCTGTCCACCTCGTCCACGATTGCGTAATTCAAATCACGCTGAACAACATGGTCAATCGAAACGACCATGTTATCGCGCAGATAGTCAAATCCGAACTCGCTGTTTGTGCCGTAGGTTATATCGCAGTTATATGCGGCAACACGTGCCTCGGGCGACATATCGCGCTCAATGCAGCCGACGGTCAAACCAAGGAAACGATGAATTTTGCCCATCCATGCCGCGTCACGCGCAGCAAGGTATTCATTGACGGTAACAACATGCACGCCCTTGCCGGGGAGTGCATTAAGATATGAGGGCAGCGTTGCAACAAGTGTTTTGCCTTCGCCCGTTCTCATTTCGGAAATTCGCCCCTGATGCAGCACGATGCCGCCTATGAGCTGAACATCATAATGCCTTTGCCCGATGGTGCGAACGGCAGCCTCGCGAACAACCGCAAAAGCTTCCGGCAAAAGCTGATCAAGCGTTTCGCCCTTCGCCAGTCTTTCACGGAATTCCACCGTCTTGTGACGCAGTTCCGCATCGGAAAGTTTTTTTATTCCGTCCTCAAGTGCATTTATTTTTTTAACAAGAGGCTGTATTTTCTTTATCTGCTGCGCACTCGTGTTGCCCAACAGTCGGTCAATAAGGCCCATTTGTATACCTCCGTGAGTTTTTTCCTTTAAATAACAGTATTCCCATTATAAATATTTATTATATCCCCGAAAGAGCGAATTGTCAATCAAAAAGGTTTTCCGTACTCCGCATTTGCCGCAAATTGTTTCGATATATTCTTTCCGCAGTCGCTTTTCATCCCTTGTCCGCTCGCTTCCTCCCCCGCTTCGGGTAAAAAACAGGGAAAGCCCGCAGTGCGGCAGCTTTCCCCTTCAGTTTAATTCATATCACGCTGTGTTCGCATTCAAGCAGTTTCTATTACATTTGAATTGCCATGCGCATCACGGCAAGTGCCTCCTCAGCGGAAAGCACTCCGTCGCCGTCAATGTCACCGTTTGCAAGTGCAGCAGCGGTTGTGGGTTCGGTGCCGAGTGCGCAGCGGAGCAGCATCAATGCATCAACAACAGTCACAATACCGTCTCCGTTAACATCTCCGACAAGGGTAACGATTCCTTCCGCCTCATTGTTGTCGGTGTAGAAGAGTTCTATCACATCACCGTCTGCAAGCGCATTCGTGCCTGCAGCGGGCTGATTACCCTCACCGTTCAGCTTGTAGAACCATCCGCAGGCCTCACCGTAGGTTCCCACGGAAAGCGTAACCCCGTTCACATCTGTCACGGAGCGAAGCAGATAACCGTCGCCGTCGAAAGTGCAGCCATTTGCCGCAAGTGCAGCCGAAATTGCATCCCAAACGGTGCTGTCCGCATCGCCGGGCGCAGTAAATGTGAATTCTGCAGGATTTGTGAATCCCGCAAAGTTCCTGCCGTTGATGCGAACGGTTGCGGTAATATCCTCAACCGTTCCGCTGCCGGACGTTCCGAGAACTTTGACCGTGACCGAAACAGGCTGCTTAAAGAAAGCTTCGAAACGGGCATAATCGGAATTCTCACCGAATTTCTCCCAATACTTTGCATACTTCGTATATGTGAAAACACTGTCTATCGTAACAAGAGTATCGTATTCCGGTCTTGTAACAAGCAGGTTCTCGCACGTGATAATTGAAGGATGGCTTGAGCGGAATTCACGCCACGGCTGGTAGGACATCGGATCGTATCCGGGCAGATCGTCAACATCGATGCCGCCGAAAGTGATATTCACCGCACCGCGAATATAGTCAAAACCGCCGTTCTCGTTCAGTACCAATTCGGAGAAAGGTGCAAGGTTTGCCGTGACACTGTCCTTGTTCGCATTTTCGCCCTTTATTCCGTTCCAATACACTTCCTCGGTGCAGGCACTCCGCATCACCTGCTCCGCTTCGGCAAGCTCCGCCTCCGTCAAAGGCAGGATGGTGAGTTCAAACACGCGGGAACCGAGAATTTCCTCCGTGTTCCTGTCCTGAACAGAAATCCTGTATTGAACCGTGACGGCAGGGCTTCCGGGCAGCGGACGATAAACAATGCCGTGATAGCCGTAGAACTCAAATGCATCCGTATTCATGCTTTCCATCAGCACTTTTTGATTGGAACGATCCGTAAGGATACCTGCATCCTCAAGCGTGCTCGGGCGGGGAAGCTGAATATCGTTCATCAGCGCATTCATATCCACCGTTTGCGTCTTGTCAACAAAATCACGGATAAGCTCCGGATATTGCAGCAGTGCAATCTCGATTTCATTCGGCTGTTCGATGCTCCCGCCCTGCCATGTCAGCACGGGCATTCCGCCGTTGATGCCGTCCGTGTCGTTGTTGAACGCTTCGCCGAGGATTGCCGCAAACTCCGCAGAGCGCATTTCCTCAGCTGTTTTTGATGCATACTCCGCCGTCGGAGTTCCTTCCGTGGAAGAAACGCCGTTTGAAGCGGTGCCTTCAAGGAAATATGCGTTTTGCAGCGTTCCTTTAAGGACGCCTGCAATGCCGCCGATCCCTGCTTCGGGACCGATTACGCTGCCGACATTATAAACATTGCGAACGATTGCGGGCGCGTGAATCTGCCCCGCAATGCCGCCGATGCCCTTGTTCGTTGTGCGGTCCTGTTTTGCAGAAAGTGAACCGGTGTTATAACAGTTTTCAACCGTGCCGTAAGTATAGCCGACGATGCCGCCGAGGCTCAAGGTTGAAGCATAGCTGTTTGTCGTGTTTGAAATTGCAGCGTTGTTGACGCAGCCGCGAACGGTGTTGCCCGTCATTGCCCGACCTACGATGCCTGCCGAGCTGCAATAGTTCGCACTTGTTGAAACGGAACCCGCAACAAGACAGTTTTCAACAAGGCCCTTGCTTGTGTTTGCAATGCCGCCGATGTTTGCATCGCTTGCAATGTTCACGTTTGCGATTATGTTTTTCACCACGCCGTCGGGACCTATGCAGTCAAGGATTCCGTCTTCTCCCGCAATTCCCGTAACGGCAAAGCCTCGGCCGTCAAAAGTGCCGTTATAGCCGGAGTTGTTGTCCGCATAATCATAAATGCCGAACGCGGTTCTCGCTTTTCCGTTAAAGTTGATATTTTGAGTCAATACGGCATTTGCCGTGCTGTTGCCCGCATTCACGAATTGTGCAAACCATTCAAATTCCGCCGCATCGGAAATCATGTACACGCCGTTTTCCTCCGTCGGCTGAGTTACGGTTGTGCCGTCCCACGCTTCGCCCGCATACGTCAATTCAACTTCAATAACCGCATCCGCGGATGCCGTGAAGCTGCCGTTTGCCGTCACATAATTCGCCGCCGAAACCGTATAGCTGTAAACTTCGCCTTTCGGAAGCACAAACGCTCCGTTCTCATCAGCCTGCATCTCGCCGCCTGTCGGATGCGTCAGGGTGACGCTCGCTTCCGCAGGAGTAACGGAAAAATTAATCGTGCAGGTCTCAAGCTCCGTCATTGCATCAAGCTCAATTCTCATATCTCCGGAGACAGTGAATTCGCCGCTCTGCATTTGATAGCCGAAGCGGGTAAGGGTATAGGAATAATCTCCCGCCGCAAGCGCATAAACGCTGCTGTTCGCCGTCGGATTTTCGATATTTCCCTCCGCATTGCGCACCGTCAGCACCGCCAGCGGATCAACATTTTCAAACGTGACCGTGCCAAGGCTCTGCAGCGCAAAGTTTTTGAACCAAACGCAGTCGCTTCCTCTGTCGCCGGAGCTGTCTTTAACATAAGCAAGCGTAACAACACTCCCCGCAGTGACCGTCTGAGAGTAATTTGTCCAGTCGATTTCCCCGCTGAGAGTTTTTTCCGTGCTTCCGTTAACGGACAGATAGTCGTAGCGTGCTTCCGAGCTTACCTTGTAATCAAACGAAAGGCGCGCATTCGAAACAGCTTCTCCGAACGTTATTGTGATTGTGACAACGGATGATCTCATGCCGCCGCTGGCGGATTTTATTCCGTTTTCACCGTCGGATACGAACTCCGTGCCGCTTTCGCCGGTGAAATTCGTGTTATGGCTGTATTCAACGGACGCAGCATCACCGAGCGGATCGAAAACGGCATCGGGAAAATCGCCCGCTGTTTTCACCGCGGCAAGGTTCATCTCACCGATTGCGGCGAAAGGAACTGCGCAAAGCAGCATCAAAACCGCTGCAAACAGTGCAATTGTTTTCTTCATAGCAAAAATACCTCCGAAACTTCCGATTTTTGCGCCGAACAAATATGCTCCCTGCAAAAAGCTCTTAAGCCAAGACCTGTTCTGCGAAAAAGCTGTTCGGCAAACCTCTGATTTTAATATGAGCACGGTGGAATCAACAAACTGACCGGAAAGGCCGCACACGGAATCAAAAAACAGATTCCGCTGCGCACTTGAAAAGTTCTTGCGTGTGACTGAAATTTCAATGTTTTGAATCAGTTTCTGCTTTGCCGAAACCGCACAAAAAATAAGCCATACGGAGATACCGCCCGAAGCTTGCGCTTTATGCGGTGCAAGTATCCTGACTTGTGCTGCGGCAATTGATGTTCACCCGTATTGATTTTCGGCACAAAAATCGAACAGCAAAGCGGAAATTTTTAAATCCGCAAAGCAACTGCGAACAACCGTCCTGCTGAACGCAAAACGTTTTCGAACCGCTCCCCCGAGCCGAATTTTTGAGCAAAAACCATACGAATGAATTCAACGCCTGCGGATAACGCCTGCCTTCTCACGGTTTGAACACCGCAATGGCGAACTTTTGTTCCCCCGAAAGACTTTCTCAAAAAGGACTTTCAAAAACTTCGGTTCGGCGCACCCTCACACTCACAGTGCCGGTCGCGTGGGCAAAATGCCTCGTTCATTTGAGTCGATGCCTTATCAACACCCGTTCAGCACGAAAACTCCCATTGAAATGTCGAAGATTCGAACCTTTAATGAGTTCTTTTTCCGTTGTTCCGAACGTTGATCTTTGCAGCAATCGATTACATCGCATAGCTGATATTTATTTTTAACAGAAAGGATATCCCCCTCTGCGACTCGTATTGTAGCAGAGTTGCGGCAAAAAGTCAACACATACCGAGCAAAACTGCCGAACACTTTTTGTTCGTTTACCGATTCGGACATGTTTGCGTAAAAAACATGAAAACATTATGTTCCGCACCGTTCCTTCCGCCTGCGGCAGCAGTCAAAGAATCGGGCAGTTTTTTTTCATATTTCTTTCGAAAAGTTCTTGCCGCCGGCGAATTATGTGCTATAATTAAGCAGCACGCCGAACAGTTCGTGCTTTTGCATAAAATGAATTGATTCAACAGGCTGTTTTCAAAAAGCGACCCCGGTTCGGCGTTCGGTTTGGGTAAAAGCGGTCATTGCATTCACCTTTTGCTTGAAATGTGAATACACTGTTTTCGTGCCTGCGGAGCAGGCGGTTTTGCAAACAGATTGGCTGAGTTTGAAAGGATGATAACATAAAATGAAGATAGCAGTTCTTTGCGGCGGCAGGAGCAGCGAGCGGGATGTTTCGCTTTCCACAGGAATTCAGGTTGCGCGTGCGCTGCGCAAAACGGGGCACGATGTTGTGCTTGTTGATGCATGCGTGGATTTCCCGCTTGATTGCAGACCCGAAGAGGTTTTTGAAAAAGCACTGCCGATCGAAAATCATGCCATCGGTGCAGCCGCGCCGTGCGTCAAAAGTTTTTTTGACCGTGCATCGGGTTTTTTCGGCAAAAACGTTCTTGAAATCTGCAAAAGTGCGGATATTGTTTTCAATGCACTGCACGGTGACGAAGGCGAAAACGGCAAATTGCAGGCAGCGTTCGATCTTTTGAACATTTGCTACACAGGTTCCGGTGCGCAGGGCTGCATGCTTGCAATGAACAAGAGCCTTTCAAAGCAGCTTTTCCGCACGCACGGAATTCCGACCCCCGAAGCGGTGATTCTTTCCGAATCGGACAAATGCCGCGCGGCCGAGCTCTGCGAAAAGCTCGGTTTGCCCTGCGTTGTGAAGCCCGCAAGCCTCGGCTCAAGTGTCGGCGTTTCAATCGTCCGCACGAACGATGAATTTTTCACCGCGCTGGATTCGGCTTTCAGCCTTGAAAACACCGTTATCGTTGAAAAATACATCAAAGGGCGCGAGTTCGCCGTCGGTATCGTCGGCAGCAGAGTTCTTCCCGCAATCGAAATAATCCCGAAGCATGGTTTTTACGATTATAAAAACAAATATCAACCGGGCTGCACCGTTGAAATCTGCCCGGCGGATATAGATTCGGACACCGCCGAGCGCATGGCGGAAGCAACCCGCAAAGTCTTCCGTGTTCTCGGTCTCGGCGCATATGCACGGGCCGACTTTATGGTTGACGAAAACGGTATTTATTGCCTTGAAGCCAACACCCTGCCCGGCATGACGCCCGTCAGCCTGCTTCCGCAGGAAGCTGCGGCCGATAAGCTGGATTTTCCCGCTTTGCTTGAAGCGATTATTAAGGAAAGCCTGCTTTTGAGAGAAACCGAGCGACGGCATTGACACAGGCTTCCCGATGTTTAAGGGAAGCGAATATACTCCATTTTATAAAAAGTGAGACAGCATACAGCATTATGATTAACCTTACAATTTCCGAAGCCATGACCGCCGCGGACGGTCAGCTTGTTCACTGTGAAGACCCCGCATACATCGGGGATATGCTTATTGAGGGCATCACCCTCGACAGCCGCAAAGTTAAACCCGACTGGCTGTTTATCGCAGATAAGGGCGAGCGGGCGGACGGGCACGATTATGTTGAATCCGCACGGCGCAGCGGTGCCGCCGCAGCGGTTGTGGAGCATGAACTTGACATTCCGATTCCGCAGATCCTTGTTGAAAACAGCTTGCGCGCAATGCAGCGCATTGCAGGCTACATACGCGAAAAGAGCGGCGTGAAGGTTATCGGCGTTGTCGGCAGCGTCGGAAAAACAAGCACGCGGCAGATGCTTTCCTGTGTGCTTGAACAAAAATTCAGCGTTCTCAGCACGGAAGGCAATTTCAACAACGAATACGGACTGCCGCAAACGTTTTTCCGTCTCGAACCGCATCACGAGCTTGCGGTTGTTGAAATGGGCATCAGCCACTTCGGCGAAATGGACAGATTGGGCGCAATTGCACGTCCCGATTACGTTGTTTTCACCAATATCGGCAATATGCACCTTGAGAACCTTATCGACCGCAGCGGCGTACTTCGCGCCAAAACCGAGGTTGTGAAGCATATGCCGCATAACGGCAGATTGTTTTTTAATGCGGCAGATGATAAACTGTGTGAATACGCAAAGACCTCACCCATTCCCGTAAAGTTTTACGGCATGGACGAAAGCTTGCCCGTGCATCCCGAAAACATACGCTTCATTGATGCGGCGGAAACCGATTTTGTGCTGAATTATTTCGGAACACGAATCCCCGTTTCAATGCCCGCAGCGGGACTGCATATGGTTCAAAACGCCGTTGCCGCCGCCGCTGCGGCACATGAACTCGGGCTGACCGCCGAGCAGGTAAAAGCGGGCATTGAAAGCTTCAGCCCTGTTGGACATCGCTGGCGCGTGCTTTTTGCCTGCTGCCTCCCTGCCGCAAATGCAGCTGCAAATAATGCAGATGCAAATAATGCAGATGCAAATTTCGAGGCAAGCTCCGCTTCCGCCGACTCCGAAACGTTCACCGTTATTGATGATTGCTATAACGCCGGACCCGATTCCGTCCGCGCCGCGCTCACCGCTCTCGTTTCGGCTGCAAAACCCGGCTGCCGGAAAATCGCAATGCTCGGAGATATGCTCGAATTGGGCGAAAACTCCGCCGCACTGCACAAAAGCCTCGGCGCATATTGCGCCGAATGCGGGCTTGACGCGCTCTTCACCGCAGGCGACCTTGCGTCAGATATTGCTCTCGGTGCGGAAAATGCAGGAATGCGCAACGTTTTCCGCATTTCGAAGGACACTGTGTCAACTGCTCTGCTGCATTTTGCAAAGCCCGGAGACACGGTGCTTGTAAAGGCTTCACGCGGGGCGCATTTTGAAAACATTGTTGATGAACTCGGCAATGCAAATCTCACAAAATGAGTCTGAACCGAGCGGCTGTGATTTGCCGTTTGTTTTGAATTGTTTTGAACTCGCGGAAATATTTTTATCAAAATCAGAATTGCATAAAAAACGGCCTTCGCCAAAAGAGTTTCCCTTCTGCGAAGGCCGTTTGCCGCATATGCTGCGGCACTGTACCGCTGAATTTCAATCAACCGTGACTCTCAGCTGTTGAAAGCCGATTATTCGATCGTAACCGTGCTTGCAGTCGGAAGTTCTTTCTGTTCCTCCTTGGGGAGAACAATATTAAGAACACCGGATTCATATTTCGCCTTTACATCCTCAGGCTTGATATCTCCGACATAGAAAGTGCGGCTGCATGTGCCGACATAACGTTCACGGCGGATGACACGCCCCTTCTTGTCCGCTTCATCTTTGGCGAGATCCTTGTTTGCGCTGACGGTCATATAACCGTCTTTAATCTCAACCTTGATTTCGTCCTTATTGAACCCGGGCAGATCAACAGCCATTTCATAGCCGTCCTCTTTTTCGCGGATATCAGTCTTCATAAGGTTCTTTGCGTGCCTGCCGTACAGCGGATTCCTTCCGCCGAAGAAGTCACTGTCAAAAAGATCATCGAACATTTTTTCATTAAATACTACCGGCAACATAGTTAATTTCCTCCAAATATTGATTTTTGATATATGTTAAAGCTTTGCTGCACGAAAAGTTGTTTCCGTGCTCAGGCATTGCTTGCAGAAACGAGAAGCTTTTTCAGGCCTCTTTGCCCGAAGAAATGCAGGCGCATACGACCAAGCTGATACCCTGCAGAATCAGCACCAGTCCCACGGTTAAACCGACAGCCGCAACGCTTATCCACGGATCCATCATGCATATAATGCCTGCCGCAGTAAACAGAATGCCAATTGCAAGCACCCAACCCCAAGCACGCACACCAAGCGCACGCAGGTCAAAGGCACTTACAAATCTGCCGATACCCGAGAACAAAAGCCAAAGTGTAAACAGCAGGGGCAATGAAAGCAGCGTGAACCATTGGTTGAACAGGAGCAGCAAAGCCATTATAACGGTCAGCACTCCGTTCAGCAGCAGCCAGCCCGAACCCAACAGAGTTTTGCTTGTTCCGGCAAACACGACTATTTCCGCAATGCCTGCCGCAAGCATGAAAAGCCCAAACAGAATCCCGGCGGATACCACCGCGGCATCCTGATTGCAAAGGCAGAACACACCGCCTGCCGTCAGTAAAATTCCCGCTGCAATATCAATTATGCGGATAGCTTTTGTACTCATTATCATTGCCTCTTTTCCTTCAGAGAAGCATCTCCGTAACATCCGTCCGTGCTTCTCTTCTCATTTCTGATGATTATATTTTAATCTTTTGTCTTGAATCGGCAATACGCTGCGGATATAATATTATCGATTTCGTTTGTGCATTCCGCACAAACAGAAGGGATACAGGATTTGATGAATGAAGCCCCGTTTGGAAGCAGTGAAATCGCTGTTTTATTGAACGATTTTTTGTTAAATGATGATATAGCCGGACTTGCAGCCGACGTTGGTCGCCTGCTCGGTTATCCGCTGCTTGTAATTAATGACACCTTTCATGTTGCAGCGTCATACTATCCTGCGAAATTTACCGATTCCGTGTTTATAAATGCTGTTAAGCTCGGCGAAATCACATATGAAGCGGGTGCGCTGATAAGCCAAAGTGAATCCCTTAACGGCGGCTGTGCTGACTACATAAAGCTTTCTGACAGCCCTTTCCTGCGCAGGTTTGCCCCGCTCACATGCTCCGGGGTGCGGCTCGGCTATCTGATATGCGTTGACACGGACGGCTGCATGGCGGACATTCCGCTGCAAACATGGCAAACAGTCGAAAGAGTTCTGTCAAAACAGCTGTTTATCGAAGTCAGCCGCATCGACAAACCTCTCGAAACAACCGAAGAGATACTCATGCATCTGCTCGACGGCGGCTTTCCGTCAGCGCCATATTTCAAACTGCAAACTATAAATACCTACCTCGCGGATTTTCATCCGGCAGCTTTTGCGCTGATCGACCTTTCTGCTTACCACAGCAAGTACCTCGGCAAACGATATCTCAAAACGGAGATTTATTCCTGCTTTTCGGACTCTCATGCTTTTGTGTATCATGAAAATATATTTATGTTTCTTCATAATAACTACAGTCGAGCCGAATTAACTGCAATGGCGAAAGAATTTCAGCTTAAAATCATCGTTTCAGACGAGATTGAAAATCTGTTTGACTTGCCTTCACTTTATCAGGCCGCACACGATGCTCTTGAATTGATGACATACGGACAATTCAGCTGCGGCAATGTATGCAGCGTTTCACAGCTGCGCACACCGCTTATGCTGAAACGGCTTGAAGGCAATGAAAACATTATTCCGCCGAAACTGCGTGAACTTGCAGCGCATGACAGAAAAAAAGAAACTCAATACTGCGAAACGCTTTACACATACCTTACATGCAGCTGTTCGCTCAAAAAAACATGCGATATGCTTTTTACGCATCGCAACACCATACTTTACCGCATCAAACGTATCCGTGAGGATTTCGGCATTCCTTTGGATGACCCCGCCTCCCATACGGAGCTTTTGATCGGGACTTCTCTTATTTTACTTAAAACAAAGGGCCCCTTTTTCTTCCGCCCCGTTGATACACCGAACTGCATTCCCATGCCCGACACGGAGTGCTGAAGCTGTTACCGAGAGTTTTTTGAGGAGGTTTTTAAATGAAGGAGAATCGAAAGTTATTAAAAGAAGTCATCAAAGGAATTAAGCGCGACATGACCGATGAGGACGTGCTTAATCTTCTTGCGGACAGCAAGGTTTCGGAAAATCCGAACCGTGAAAAAGATAAGTACACCGTCGGGCAGCGTGCTGCCGATGCAATTGCAAAGTTTGCGGGAAGCTGGGCATTTATTTTTTCGTTTGCCGGCCTTCTCATTCTGTGGATGCTTGCGAACGTGCTGCTTGCTGCGAAAGCGTTCGATCCCTATCCGTTCATTTTGCTGAACCTTGCCTTATCATGTGTGGCAGCAGTTCAAGCTCCCCTCATAATGATGAGTCAGAACAGGCAGGAAGAAAAGGACAGGCGCAGAGCCGAAAACGATTATAAAGTTAATCTTAAGACCGAAATAATGATAGAAGACCTTTACGACAAAGTCAATGCGATTTTTGCTCTTCAGAAGGAACTTTTAAAAGAGCTCCGACTTCAAAATGAAGGAGTAAACCCTGCCGCCCGTCAAACGCAAAATACGATGACACCGCACACTCAAAGCATTGACCCGGAGAGCACAACCGCAATCGAAGCAGTTGTGCAAACAGCCACGGATAACAGCTGAAAACATCCTTTGCCGAAATCGTTTTGCGTTAAAACTCTCGGACAGCGTCCTGCCGTCCGAGAATTGCTTTTTGTTTTTTCAATAACCGAATCGAGATTCCGAAACCTATCAAGTTTTATCCGCATTTCTCACAAAGTCATTGCGTAACGAAGAATCACAAGTGCATCACCGGTTTCGGCTCTGCCGTTGTTATTCATACCCGCAGCGTTCAAGTCAAGCTCATCACCGTCGGTAAGCTGCATTGCATAACGTATAACGCATAACAAACAATGCGTCCTCATTTGCTCAATTTCACGTTCATCACGGGCAGGGTGGGTGCAATGCCGCAGCGAACAAACTCCTCGCGGATACCCTCCTGCAAATCGTGGTATAAATCATAATAGTTTTCGGTTCTGCACCAGACGCGGACGGCAAAATTCTGTTTTCCGTCCGTGCAGTCATTCAGGCGGATGAAGGCCGCGGGTTCGTTCAAAGCATATTTCTGCGCCTTTACAACGCGTTCGATTGCAGCATGAACGGCCGAACTGTCCGTGTCGCATCCGGCGGAAACGATGAGGTCAACGCGGCGCGTGTCAAAAGCGGAAGCATTTGTGATGTTTGCATTTGAAAGCCCCGCATTGGGCAAAACAACGCGCTGATTGTCGAATGTTGTGAGCGTTGTGTAAAACACACCGATGCTTTCCACCGTTCCGTTATAGCTTCCCGTTTGGATAACATCACCTACATGGAAGGGTTTGAACGCAAGAATCACGATTCCGCCCGCAAGGTTGGAAAGGCTGCCCTGCAATGCAAGGCCGACTGCGATTGCGGCAGAGCTGATTATTGTTGCAACCGAGGCGAGAGGGATTCCCAAAATGCCTATCACAAGCACGATTATCAGCGCATACAGCAAAAAGCCCGCAAGCCAGCGCACAACGCCGCGCACATCGGGCACGATTTTTTGAAAGGCACGGCTTTTTTCATAGCGTTTCAAAACAGCTTTTGCAATTTTAAGCCCCAAAAGCAACACAATGATTGCCGCCGCAAGCCGCAATCCGGAGGTCATTGCAAAATTTCTGACAATTGCCCAAAGTTCACGAAAAATGCCGCCGTTTGCGGCTTTGTCCGCATCAAATAAAAACATTACTGTTCCTCCTGTTTTTTCTTCAAAAGAATTATAGCACCTCCCGCCCGTTATTCAACAGCGGCGCCGCCCCGCATTCAAATATATGTTCGGCCGTATGTTCGTCGCACGGAAACGCAAAAAAGCGGCTCCCCCGCTGTATTGAAGAACCGCTTTCGTATTGTTTAATATTGTCCGTTCAATTACTCATTTCCGTGTTTCGTGTCTTCCTCCCGTTTATGCCGTCATCCCGCTGATTCGTTTTGTGCGGCACAAAGGCCTCACACGGCAAGCTGCCCGTTCTCATCTTCAATGATTCTGAATATCTGCACCTCGTCGCCCGTCACGGCATCGAGATAAACCGCATAATCATTGCCTCCGAATCGAACTTTGTATTCATAGCAGAGCTTTTCGGTTTGGTCATCCTGCGGAATGAGCGCAAGGTTCGTTTGCACTATCTCAAGCCCGGGCGCAAGGTTTGTTCGAACCTCCTCCTCTGCCGCAAGCACAGTCGGAAAGCTGCGCTCGGTGTGACTGAAAAGGTAATTTCTCGCATCCGCACCGACTATTTTTTTCGTTGTTCTGTCTATCCAGATTTTCACAAGATCATTATAGATTATCACATTGTTCCCGCCTGCATTTACCGAACTTTCGGCCGAACTTCCCGAATCCGATGTTTCTGCGTCAATGTTTTCCGTTGCGGCATAGCTTATCAGCACCGCCCCCGGATAATACTGCGCATAGGTTGCCCGCATTGCGGGATAACCTTTCGCCGCAAGGAAGTCAAGTCCCGCCGCATTCAGCGCGTCCGTCTCGGACTCGTTCGGCGCATCCTGTGAGTATCCCTCCGCCGATGTCATGAACCAGAGCAGCTCGCCCCCGCGCACCGTTATCGAAAGGTCAAATTCACGTCCGTCGGCAAACTTTCCCGAAAAATCATAGCTCGGAATTTTGCCGCCGGAGCAGCTTGCAAGTTTCAGCTCCGAAGGTTGAGTTTCGCTCCCCGCTCCGCCGAAAAAAGCCTTTGCACGCCAATATGCTTCCGCTTCATCGATCTC
>OJMG01001115.1_pt1 | contig 25907 bp, 21 predicted proteins | sample 1597141 | NCBI WGS metagenome assembly OJMG01 (sample SAMEA2452119, study PRJEB22498) | human gut metagenome | biome: human feces; feature: human gut; material: feces | place: Australia | collected 2012 | reverse complement strand
AACATGTATATAACATCAGTGTAGAGGATTCTCATTTTAATAATGTAGCCAAAGGAGCAAATGATATTAAAGGGGCAAAAGATGTTACTTTTAAGAACCTTTATATCAATGGTGAATTGGTGAAATAGGGTATAATTGTAGTAATTTAGAATATCCGAATATGAATGAAAAAGAAGATTTAGAAGAACTCCAATGTTTTGTTTCAAATATACAGAATGATTGGAAAACAGCTTATGATGCACAAATTTATATCACATCTCTGTCTGTAATAAGTAATCATGATTGGAATAAATTAGAACTTTGGATAAATCTTCATCAGGATGGTTTTATCTATAAGTTAAGACATTATTATCCTGCACTTTCGGAAGACGATATACATATCATTCTTTTATTACGTATTGATTTTAATAATGCTCAAATTTCAGAGTTGTTTCATGTTTTAGAGAGTTCTTTTAGAATACGGCGTAGTAGATTGAAGAAAAAAATGAATGTTGCTTGTGAATCTATTACAGATTTTGTCAAATCATTGTATTTAGAATAATTCTCTTTTTTATAGTAAAACCATATATAAATGTGTGTATAAGTAAATGTATACGCATTTGTATATGGTTAATATTTTTCTCTTAACTTAGAAATGTATTCTTTTGCAACAAATTATCATTGAAAAACATTTTTCATTCATACTAATATTATGGAAAAATACAGATTATCATCGTATGCAATATCGATAGAATTAGAAAGTGAACCTGACGATAGCCTATTAATACATGGCTATACCGGTGCTATAGATTTAATAGATAAGTCCATAGTAAGGTTTCTGATAGAAAATCCTTATTTTGATAGGGCTGTGCTACCTTGTGAAGAAAGTACAAAAGATACTCTTGAAAAAAGAGGATATATCACTTTACAAACAGAAGATGAAGAAAAAGAATACTTTAAACGTTTAGCAACAGCACTTTTTAGAAAAGAAAGTATGCTACGTAAAGGTTTTACTTTTCTAATTACCTATGATTGTAACTTTCGTTGTCCTTATTGCTTTGAAAAAGATATTCAGAAAGATGGAACAGCGTTCACCAAAGAGATGGTAGATAAAGCCTATCAAGCTATATTACAGATAGCACCAGACGAAAGACTACGCTCAAGGTCAATAACCTTGTATGGCGGTGAGCCTTTATTAAAGAGAAATAAGAATATTATATCTTATATTATTGAACAGGGTAAAGAATTAGGATTTAAGTTTTCTGCTATCTCTAATGGTTATGACCTGAAATATTATGAAGATCTTCTCTCGCCGGAAGATATTAGCTTTATTCAGATAACGATAGACGGCATTAGAGAACGTCATAATCAACGTCGTATTCATTATCAAGGATACCCTACATTTGATACGATTGTAGAAAATATTGGAATTGCTTTGAATAAAGGAGTTGCTATTTCAGTTAGAGTGAATGCTGATCGAAACAATATAGAAGATTTAGAGGGATTACAAACGATTTTTTGTGATTTGGGCTATACAGAGAACCCTTTATTTTCTATAAACTCTGCATTATTAAGAAATTATTCCGATAGTACAGAAAAAGCCTATCAATACTTCTCACAGAAAGATTTTATAGAATGGCATAAAAAACATGGCTTGGAATCTACTTGCCAAGATTATGGAGTATATCGTAGAATTCATGCAGCGATAAAACAAGGTAAACCTCTATCTTTTCGTTCTACTTTTTGTAGTGCTCAAACGGGTGGATTTGTGTTTGATCCATTTGGTAGAATTTATACATGCTGGGAGACTGTGAATCAAAAAGAACATTGTATAGGTAATTATTCTTTGAATAATGATATTGTTTGGAATGAGCAAGTCGAAGAACGTTGGAGAAAGACCTATCTTTTGGAGAATGCTATATGCGCAAGCTGTAAATACGCATTACTGTGTGGCGGTGGATGTCCGGCACAAAACTTACAGAAACATCGTTGTACGCATATGGAGGATATAGTTCATAATGCTGCGAATAAGGCTTATTTAAGCATTAAATAAAATATTAATTAAAATTTATTTTTATGGAACAAAATGAGAAAAAAGAACTACGTTCTTTGAATGTAGAGTTGCCAACTCTTTATGTTGAAGAATTGGAACAGCGGTTAGAAACCGATCCGTTGGCTATCGGTGGATTACTATCTGGAGATTTTGATGGAGTTGAAGCATATTCTTGTGGTAAAGATTGCGATGAATTTACTTGTGACGTTCATTGCGATGACCATTGTTCAGAGCATTGTGGAAGATTTCATTGTTCGGTAGATTAGGTAATTCCGTAATGAATTAAAGCTAATTATTGAATCTATTTTCAGTATATTCTCTCAATTGATTTGAGAGAGTATACTGATATGTAACTTCTATTTTTATTTTATATAGAATGAAAAATAATGTATTTTTAGTTTGTATGTTACTCTTTTCTATATCTGTTTTTGGACAGGAACTGAAAATTCAGGGGCATCTGATAGATGAAGAGAAACAAGACTTAGTGGCTGCAACTATACGCTGCTATCTGAATGACACGCTTTTTGTGGTAGGGGGAACTACGAATAGTAAAGGAGAATTTGAACTCAAACTTCCACATACGGAACAAAAGTACAAGCTATTAATCAGTTATTTAGGTTATAAAGAAACTACTTTAGTATTGAATCCGACCAAAGAGACCCTGATTCGTTTAGGAGAAATAACGATGGATAAGAAAGTGGTACAGATGCAGGAAGTAACTGTGCTAGCTCCCAATCGGATAAATACCGAAGACAAAATAATGGCATTCCCTACTCGCGAGCAGTTACGACACTCTTATGACGGATACAGTGCTTTGCGTGCGTTAATGATTCCGGGGCTGGAAGCTGACCCTCGAAGTGCAACTATCACTTATCATAGAGAAAACGTATTATTGTGTATTGACGGACGTGAGGCAACACGGGAAGAAGTGCAGAATCTAAACCCAAAAGATATTAAACGTGTAGATTTTTATTCTCAAGGTCGTTCCGATTACCCGGAAGCTTCTACTATATTAGATTATATACTTAAAGAACGGGATTACTTAGGAACAATCGCTTTAAACGCAAGGCATCAATTGAACAAACCAACAGGCACTGGACGAGGAACTGCCCAGTATTTTGAAGGAAAATCTGAATGGGCTGTATCAGTATCGGACAATTATACTCATTTTAGAAATCATGACGAAGGATATACCGAAACAATTTATCATTTTCCTGACGAAACCATCATCCGGACAGACGATGAATTGCCCTCATTAAACAATAATAATAACCTGAAAGCTTATCTAAATTATATATATAAAGATAAGTTGCAAACATTTTACTCTTCTTTACGGATGAATAGGAGTATGTCTGAAAATGACAACTGGAATCGGCAACGGTATAATAATACATCCGCTGTTCTCGTGAAACAAGAATACAAACATACTGTTAGGTTGAATCCGGCTTTACAATTACGCTATAATCGTACTCTTCCCAAAAGGCAGATACTTCGATTGGAGTTGTATGGAAGTTATGGAAACAACGATTACAATCGATGGTATGAGCAGCGTACGGATGAAGTCATAACGTCTTCTTATGCCAATGCTACTGCCGAAGGTAGTTGGTATGGAAGACTTAATTGTAACTATAGTAAAAGTTTCAAAAATAAATCATCTGTCAGTTTGACTCTAAATCAGAATTTTACGCATACTAACAACTTAAATACAAAAGAGGGGCAAAATTCAGAGATCTTTTTAAATAAAGGTAATACCAGTTTTTATGCTACATATAATTATCGCATTAAGAAGAAATTTAATCTACAAGCTAGCATTGCCGAACATTTATCATATACTACGACGAATGGAAATCATGTGTTCAGTTCTTTCTTCATACCTTCATTGAAACTCTCCTATCTTCATAAGGGACATTCGTTGAAGTTGACCGGAACTGTCCGTAGTACAGAAATAAGTCTTTCAAATCGTACCGGTTACGAATATAAAAAAAATGAATACGAGATGTTTGTAGGAAATCCTAAATTAAAAGACTATTTGCAATATAATGCAGGATTAAATTATGATTGGACTATGAATTCCAGGTGGACATTGCTTTCTTATGCTAGTTTGCACATAAGTAATCCGCAGAACTATGAACTATATCGTTATGATGACGAACGGAAAATGTTTGTATATCAAAATTTGAATGGAAGCAAAAGTTTGAGTCAGCACTATGAATTGGCTTTGCAATATGATATTATTCCCCAGATATTTAGTTTAAGGCCAGTGCTGATTTATGATCGCATGGATGTGTCCTTGTGGAAAGATTTTTCTTTTGATCGTTTTTTCTTTTGCTGTTCTCTTTTTTATATGCATAATGGTTGGAGCTTTGATGTAAACTATATGGCACCATCAAAGTATATGAAAATCACTTCCGGTCTTATGACTCATTTTCCTGGAATGCTGGGATTCGGAGCTGGTTACAGTATCAGCAACTGGAATATTGATTTATATATGCAAACGCCGTACAAGGCAGTTTCTAAGGGGCACCTTCAGCAAATTGGTTATGAAAGAAGATATGAAAACCGAATACCTCGTGTTAGCGATCATGTAATTAGCTTATCAGTAAATTATCGTTTCACTTTTGGAAAGAAAAAACATAAATTCGATAACTCGGTTATACAAGATACGAATCAGTCAACCATATCAAGCGATTAAAACGAAGCAAATGAATTTACAAGAGATAGAAATCCGGCCATTTTCAACTTCTTCCCTTCATGAAACTTTTCTTATGGAGGTTTCGGGACGTTTCTTTGAAATAGGTAAAGATGTGGCTGAACTTCTGACCTACTTTAAATGTAACGGTTGTGAAGAAGCAAGTATTGAAGAATATTCTAAACAAAATGGAAAGTTTTCGAAAGAGGAGATTTTGACGTTTTTAAATGATTTTGCTAAGAAGTTGGAAAAAGAGAGCGAACTTCCTAACAAAAGAAAGTCTTTTCTGTATAATAGAGAACTCATATCAGCGAATGTCATCAACAAATGTTCCTCGTTGTTAGCTCCTTTATTTAATAAATGGTTCATATTGTTCGTCATATTATTTTTTATAGCTTTGGATGTTCTCTACTTTATAGAATACAGTACAATAGGTAAAGAACACCTAAATTTGAATATTTATATTTTAAGCGGATTACTATTCTTTTTTATTCTTTCTTCTCTTTTTCACGAGTTAGGACATGCTTCAGCTTGTCGCTATTTTGATATTTCTCATGGAGGGATCGGGCTTGGATTGTACATTAATATACCAGTCTTTTATACAGATGTATCAAGCGTCTGGAAACTTCCAAGAAAAAAAAGATGTATTGTTAATGTTGGAGGAGTCTATTTCCAGATATTACTTTTAATTCCATTTTTGGTAATTTATTTATATTCTCAAAGTAGTTTATTGAGCTATATCATATTGATTATGAATTTCAATTTCCTACTCACACTAAATCCATTCTTTAAATTCGATGGATATTGGATTATGACAGATGTTTTAGGTGTTGCCAATTTACGTCAAAAAGGAAAAGAATGGATGCTGTATATGATAAACAAATTTAGGCATAAAAATACTAATAAAGTTCCTTACTTAATGTCACTCTCCAAAGGAACTAAAATAGCATTGGTTATCTATACAATAGTGGTAAACTTCTTTTTCGGATTTTATTTCTTGTATATACTACCACTTTTTTTTATTAGATTCTATCATACTTTTCCTGAAAGAATTGAACTATTATTAATGAATCTGTCACATCATCAAATGCCTAATTGGGGGAATCTGCAACAATGTATTTTACAAATAGTGTTTTTGTATTTCTTTCTTTATATGCTGTATAGAATGTTGAGTCCGTTATTAAGAAAAATAATATGGAAAAAATAATAAATAAAATAGCTTGTTGTTTATTGGTTTTCATGTTTCTTATGCGTTTTTTCTACGTACAAGATCCATACTTTATCTGTACTTTTCTTTTGGTTATTTGCCTTACTGTCTGTCTAACCAGGCAAATGATAAAACTGACTATCATTGATTTATGTTTGCTCCTTTTATGGGCATATATAGGGATGGGACCTACTGTTAATTTCGCAGGGAGTGCGTATTCTTTTATTACACTCACATCAAATATCCTGTATTACTTTCTTTTGAGGTATATTATCACATACGATAAGAAAGGAGAACAGTCATTGCTATCATCATTTACCGTTTGTATTGCTGTCTTATCCGCATTAGCCTTTTATTCTTTTTATCTTTTCTGTGTGTCAGTGCATGAAATGGGTTTTAGTTCTCTTTATGATTTCAGATTTTTATATAAACCATTGGGAGTACCCAATAATGAATGGAGTAGCCTTCAATGGTTGTTTGGCGGGATTATAACGGCTGTCTATATTTATAGTGAGAATAAAATAATAAAAGGTATAGCTTTACTATCAGGTGCAATAATCTTATGTTTGGCTTTAGTTTCATTCTCACGAGGTATTTATCTTGCCGGTATTGTTTTCATCATATTGTTAATTGTGCTGGAACATAGGAAATTATTCGAAAGGAAAAAGATAATTATTGGTGGAGGCTATTGTTTGTTAGTAATAGTTGTTGCTTGCCTTTATTCAACAGAAATAAAAAAAACACTTCATGGAAATGAGACTGTATCCCAACAGCGTAGTACGAAAAGCCGAATAAATACCTTCCAATTAACAACGGATGTCTTGAAAGAATATCCTTTTGGAGTGGGACTCAATAATTACACATTGGCAAAGGACTATTATTTGCATGGAGAAAAAAGGGTTGACTCTTATACTTCATACGCTGCGAATTCATTTTTAAAGATAGGTATTGAAGGCGGATATGCCGGTCTGATATTTTATATATTATTTCTTTTATCCATAGTTTACTACTTAGTGAAGGCGAAGAAGCGTAATTTGTGGCTATTATTTCTTTTTCTGTTCGCCTTTTTTCTTCGGGAACAAACATTTTCTACATTCTTTGATTCCAGTAGTGTCCGATTATCAGCTTTGATATTAATCGCTTTCCTGCAAAAAGAAGAAATAGTAATTGTGCAACGATCGAATATAAAGATTTTAGCTGCTATACCCTGTTTGGCATGGATATGTGTATTTTATATTTTTAGATTTAATTGTAACGTTAATCATGATGTTGCAAGATTAGTTAATCAGTCTATGGCTTATCGAAAGGTTAATATACCAAAGGCGTTGACATGTATAAAGCAAGCCCAATTAAAAAATCCCTTAGATGTTCATCTGGCTTATTATGAATATTGCTGGTCAGAAAAAGAAAATGCAGTTCACAACGAAGATAAACTTAGAAAAATGACGGAACTCTATCCTGACAAATTATTGTTCCGGTGGACACTATATGAGCAATATAAACAACAGCATCAGTTAGAGAACGCTGCAACTGAATTAAGATCTTGTATCTTACAAAATCCTCGAATTCTTGGGACTTCTTTTTGGAAAGAACTTAATGAACAAGAGCCTGGATTCGCAGAGCTGGTAGTAGGCGGATTATTAAAAGAAAAACAGGAAAAGCCTTTAAATGTAATAGAATTAGCTAAGTGGGGAAGTATTGCTTTACAATTAGGAAAAAACGATTTAGCACTGTCCTATTTGAATGAAGTTAGCAAACAATTACCCAACCTATCCCGGGTATGGTTTAATTTAGCTTCCATATTGGAGAAAGAGGGAAAATTAGAACAAGCTAGTCTGTACCGACAAAGAGGGAGTATAATGGAATTAGGTGTTTTTTCTAAAGACAGAAGTTATATGCCTCCCGTAGAGCAAGATATAAATAAAATAATCAATGAGCAATACTCTTTTTTATTTAATCTGTGGTATAATGAAAATTTGAAGAATGAAATAGAATAAAGATATGAAAGCGTTGATGAAAATAAGTTTTTTGCTTCTCGGTGTTACTGTTATTTGCTGGGGAGTATATTTCTACTCTGGAAATAGGATTATCACACGGAAAGTTTTAGCACATTATCAAAATGATTCATTGAAATTAGCGGCAGCAACATTCTTGTTGGATAATATAGGTGACAAATTTGCTTATTGTAAAGAGGATATTGAACGTTATGACACGATTTTTGCACTTTATGATGAATTAAATAAAAAAGGAGAAACCTCATCAGAACCAGAACTGGCAAAAAAATGTTGGCATACCTTAATTCAGACTTATGGGAAAATGAAACCTTCACTATTTGAACGTGAATATGATAGGAAAACTTTATCTGCATCTTTTTTAATAGATAATATTGATGTGGCTTTTGAAGCATGGCAAACAGCCCCTAATTTTATCACGCGTGATTTTAATCTATTCTGCAGATACGTATTGCCTTATCGGGTTGGCAATGAGCCAATAGAGCCGGAGCGAAGAAAACAATTCGAGGAATTGCGTTCTCTAAGAGATTCTATGTTTGACGAAAGTCGGATTATAAAAGATCTATATCACGAATTTGTCAAAGTACGTAAATACCAAAATAGTAAGCAAATGTGGAATTATGCGATATCTTTAACTAAATCTCAATTAGAAAAAACTCGTAGAGGATCATGTCGTCATTTTTGTGAGTATTATGTGGCAGCTTTACGTGCTTGTGGCATTCCTGCAACAATAGATTATGTTAATTGTTGGGGGAACAGAGCTGGTGGACATGAATGGGTGGCAGTTCTAAAGGATAGTGGAGCATTTCTTGCTTTTGACGCATTAGATCGAAAGAAAATGAAATTGGCTTATAAACCAGCAAAAATTTATCGGCAAACTTTTGAAACACAGGTTATTGATGGGAATGCGAGAAAATATGTTCCTGACTATATGCTAAATCCAAATCGCATGGATGTCTCACATCTTTATTTTAATACCTATGATGTGGAGATAAAGGGCAGTGATATGAAACAATATAAGAACTATCCTTATGGAGTTATTTGTGTGTTTGATAATAAGAAATGGGTACCTGTTGATTTTGGTAAGGTGACTGATGGGGTATTTCATTTTCAAAATATGATAGGCGATGTATGTTATATGGCTGGTTTTTATGTTAATGGAACTTTTATTTCGGCTACAGAGCCGTTTGTTCTAACCAAAAGTGGTGAAGTAAAATTGATTCAATGTTACACAAAAAATCATGTAGATATGCGGTTGGTTCGTAAATACCCGAAATTCACACGCATTTCTTCTTTTAGGAAAGGACTATTGGGCTCTAAAATAGAAGTATCAGATGATAGAGAATTCTCTTCAGGCAGGACCTTGATAACAATTGATGAATTAGGGAATGAAGATATTTTTGATTCAACCGTAACAGTGAATAGACCATACAGGTATGTGCGATTCGTTTTTGATGAACAGAAAGAAGGTAATTTGGCTGAAATAGAATTTTATGGGAAGAAGAGAGGGACAAATGTTGAAGTTCTATTGACAGGTGGATTTAGCGGAGAACCAATAAAGCAAACTAAAACAAATTGGACGATGGCTTTGGATCGGAGTTTCGATACTTATTTTAAGAAGAATAAGGGAGAAAAAGGTAATATTTGTTTAGATTTAGGAAAGGATAATTCATATGAGATAACGCGCGTAAGATATGTTCCTCAAACAGATTCTAACTTTATAGTTCCGGGAAATCAATATCGTTTGGAATATTGGGACAATTCTTCTTGGAAATTTTTTGGAGAACAGATTGCTACCGATTTCAGTTTAAATTTTTCAAATGTACCTACTGGTCGATTATATATTTTACATAATCTAACCAATGGTGTAGAGGAGAGAATTTTTACTTATGAAGATGGTAAACAAGTGTGGTGGTAAGCTTTATCTGTTATTAAAAATGAATGTTATTTATGAAACGATTATTGACTTTATTAAATCGTTGCGTTTAAAATGATCTTTCTTTAAAAACCGTATACAAAGTGTGTATATTTACCAATGTATACACATTTGTATACGGTTAATGTTTTTATATTAATCTATTAATGGTTTTCTTTGTTACAACGTGAATGATAAACTTTTATTTGGACTAATATTATGATAAAACATCTATTCTTTTTTATTTTCGTATCTATGCTACATCTATCTTATGGACAAAAAAGATACACAATCAGAGGTGAATTTCCTGATCATTCTTTGGATAATGAATATGTATTGCTATATGATTTCTCATCTCTTCAAGGTGAATATGAACGTTCAAAGCAAGCATTCATTGACAGTATATTGGTGGTCGATAAAGTGTTTCATTATGAAGGAACGATCAATCAAGAACCTTTTTTAGCATTAGTTCTTTGTAGTAAAAGCAGATATCTTAAATATAGCACAACTTTTATAGTAGAACCTGGCAATATTCAGATGCGCGTTGTTGACTGGGCAAGTGATGGTGATGTGTCAGGTACTTCTATAAACGACGATTACAACAAATATATTATTGAACGGGGGAAACAATTGGTAAGACGCGTTCTTTAAGAACTAAACGAGAAGATACAATAAAAAGTGATACTCTAAAAGATAATAAATGTATATCTTTAAGTGAGGTATACACATATGCCGAGGAAGGGAAATTTATTTTCTTAGAGAAATATGCTATGTATCCAAATGTTGTACGATATTGGTTATCTTTCTATTTGAATGGGCGAAGAGCGTCAAAGAGTCCTGTTTTCTCCAAATGCCTGCATATTCTCAATTTAATGCCCAAAGCGGATCGGGACATCCTTTTGGCTTGGCGGGACTATACTATTAAAAAGGAGGAGTATAGAGAAAAGACTAAATCTCTGTTGGATAGTATACATAATAATGCCCCTCGTTTCATTGAGGCTATTTCAAAATAGCTCTTCTTAATATGAAGTTTGGGTGTAGTTGCTCTTTTGAAATTTAGTTGGAAAGCTCGTAATGGTGCACAAAGGTATTAAATAGTGATTAACGGATTAGTAATTAATCGGTGCGGTTTTTAATTATTACAGAATAGAATGGATTTTCTCATCGGATATTTATTTTCAATCTTTCTATGTTTTCTTTCACCTTTTCTCTGTCTCTTCGATGAATAAGGAGTTTGCGGGTGAAGGGTAACAACTTCACCACCTCTTCACCTGTGGCGATTAGTTTCAAAAATAGTTTCAAGGCTTGAAACTATTCGTTTCTCGGTGTGAAACACTTCGTTTCAAAGCATGAAACTAAGTGTTTTTCCATAGTTTGCAAAGGTAGCGAAAACCAATTAACAATCAAATAGTTATTGATTTCTGTTTTGGGTTGTTGGTAGAGAAAGCGAGCATTATAGGGCATGTTTTGCTGCGACTTCTGTTACTTATCCGTTACCTTGCAAATACGGATATTTCAAGGGATATAAACAATTATTTTTCAATACATTGCGTTACTTTTCATAACTTCAAAAAGCTCGATATTTATTAATTTTGTAACTAAAAGAAGTGAGTTTATGAGAAGTACATTTTCCGTGTTGTTTTACACCAAGAACCAATCGTTGAAAGACGGTAAGGTGCCCATTATGGGACGTATAACCATCAACAAGACCACCGCCTGCTTCAGTTGCAAGCGGGAAGTTTCACTGGCATTATGGGATGCCAAGGCCAAGAGGGCGAAGGGGAAATCCGACGAGGCCAGACGGCTGAACCAGGAGCTTGACAATATCAAGGCCCAAATTACAAGGCATTACCAGTATGTCTGTGACCATGACAGCCTGGTGACAGCTAAAAGTGTCTACAACCGTTATCTTGGCTTCGGAGACGATTATCACACCCTTATGGGACTGTTCAGGGAGCAGCTTGTCTCCTACAAGGAAAGGATAGGCAAGGAAAAGGCGGCAAGCACCTATCGCGGGCTGGTGGCCGACTATAAGAATCTGCTGCTTTTCCTCAAAGAGAAGAGGCGCATCGAGGATATAGCCATCGCCGACCTTGACAAGAAGTTCATCGAGGACTATTATAACTGGATGCTCGGGACATGCGCCCTGGCGAACTCGACGGCTTTCTGCCGGGTCAACACCCTGAAATGGCTGATGTATATCGCCCAGGAAAGAGGCTGGATAAGGCTTCACCCGTTCATCGGTTTCAACTGCCTGCCCGAATACAAGCGGCGCTCTTTCCTCACCGAGGAGGACTTGCAAAGCATCATCCATGTCAAGTTGAAGTACAAGCGCCAGCGGGCCATCCGTGACATGTTCCTGTTCATGTGTTTTACAGGTTTGGCGTATGCGGATCTGAAAGAGATTACGTACAAGAATATCCATACGGATTCCGAGGGCGGTACATGGCTGATGGGAAACCGTATAAAAACCGGCGTGGCCTATGTGGTGAAGCTGCTTCCTATCGCCATCGAACTGGTCGAGAAGTACAGGGGTGACAATGAAAAGAAAAGTTCGCCTGACAAGGTGTTTCCCGTAGGCGAATACCAGGCTATGGTATCCAGCCTGAGGGTCCTGACCAGAATATGCGGCTGTTCGACCGGGATAACCCCGCACATCGGACGCCACACTTTTGCCGTTCTGGCCATTTTAAAGGGGATGCCGTTGGAAACCTTGCAGAAGGTATTGGGACACAAGTCCATTCTTTCCACCCAGATTTATGCTGAGCTGATCAATCCGAAAGTCGGGGAAGATACGGACAGGCTGTGCATGAAGATCGGTGACACATACCGGCTGGCCAACTAAGTCCCGGAACTGATATAAAAAAACTCCTTCAGCCTCGGATCCGGCAGAAGGAGTTTTTTAGTTCAGAATACGCGCCGTTTGTTTATCTGGCATATCGCCTGAAATCCTTGTAGTTCTTTTTCAGCACCTCGTACAGTCCGCTTTCCGGGTATAGCAGCTTGCCTCCTGCGGCGGTAATGGAAGTGTACGGGATTGCCTTCTCGTCCCTGAGTGTCTGAAGCGTCCTTCTGGATACATGCAGTTTCTCGCAGACTTCCTCTCCCGTTAGATAATGCTCGTCGGCTATACCCGGACGGATTCGAGCCGTCGCGTTTTCCAGTGCCCTTCCACATCTCTTGATCCATCCGGTGAGTTCCTTGAACTCCTCCGAATCCTTGGTAATGATTTCCGCCATCTGTTATTTTCTGTTTTTGATTAGTTCTTCTTCCAGGATTTGCTGTATGTCCGTCTCACGGTAAAAATATTTTCCGCCGATATGTGAGCAGGGAATCAGTCCCCTGTCACGGTAAGCCTGGAGACACCTCTTCGAGATTCCCAATGCCAGGCATACCTCCTGAGCGTCCATTCATTTGTCCGGAACAGGTGGAGCCATTTTCCGGGCGAGATCCTCCACTTGCACGGACAACGTGCTGAGCTGCCGCTTTAATTCCAAATAAGCGCTTGTTTCGATAATTGTCAGTTCCATATTTATTTTTTTAGTGATTTCGGGTGCAAGATAGTGAAGAAAGAGGAATGTTACTTTCCCGTGTCATGCATTGTCATGTATAGTCACTAATAGTCATATGCTTTTCTGGAAGCCCGTCGTGAAACACTATACCCTTTCCAATCCTTGACGGCAAGGTCTTTTCTTTCGTTGTGGGGCTTGGTGTGGTATGCGCCTTATCCTTGTGGGGCAACATCCAGCAATGGCAGTCCAAACTACAGTATGCCGATGATGCGTTGAAGTACCGAGCCACCCGCTCATGGGGCGGATGCACAGCAGATAAGATTCTTTGGCAGAACAAGGTGTTTGATATCCATCGGGACGAGAAAGCCATCGAATGGGTACGGAAGCAGGCGGACGGGTATGACACATCTCCGAAAGCTGTTTCCGACAGTCTGATGCAGGAGGGTGTTAAATCAAAATCGGACTGACATGACATCGGTCAAGGTATGAATTTTTCGCTTCGGAAAGGCTATTCCATTCCGAAGCAGTTATCTTACATATTTTTTTTGATTATGAAGAACTGTCTGTCATTTTGTATCAGGCTGTTCTTCGTTGAATTATCCGGCGAATCAGGTAAGCAATTGCCTTTGGTGCTTTCTCACGGCATACCCTTAGTTGTGCAAGGAATTCCTCCTCAGTAGCGGAAGAATTGAAGAGATCCACCAACTCACAGTTGTTGTCTGACTGCTTGTCCAACTTCAGGTTGCGGCATTGCATCAGTGTACGCAAGGCGAGAATACCAAGGTCGTACTTTGGACGTGCTTCTACCAGTTTTCGCATCAAGTCAAGTCCCGGATCACCTATATGCATCTCATTGAGCATAGCAATCATAAAGAGTACTTTTGCATCAGGTGTCGCCATCTCAAACACGTTTGCAAGTTGGCAGTTTGTTTCATCCGCCTCTTTGTAACGTTTGAGTTTAGCCAAAGCACGTGACTTAATGTACATAGCTTCCGGGCATTGGTGATTTACCAGTACATCCTCAATGTAAACCAATGCATCATCGTACTTATTCTCGTAAAGGCTAAGCAGAGCCGCAAGAAACTTTGGTGCCCAATGACTTGCACAAAGTAAGCTCTCCGGTACACTCTCAATGGCTCCATAGAGATGTTCGTCACACACCAGTATGTCGAGAAAACGCTTTGCCTGCTGCATAGCCTCCTTGATGTCGCCATTCTCTACCTTCTTCGCTACGAGCATAAGATACAGCCTGGAAGCCTCATCGTAGTCATTGTGTTGGAGTGCTTCATATACAGCCTTACCACTCTCTATTTCGTTGCCTATCTGCTGCTCATTATTGTACTCACTTGCATAAGTGAGTACCTCAGGGCTGGTGTGGGCATACTGAGGAATGACGTTCTTCGACAAGTAAAGACCTTCTAACGAACGTACACGGCTCAGTGCTACATAGAGTTGTCCTACTGCAAACATGCCACGGCTGAGATCGAGCGAGAGTTTGTCAAAGGTCATTCCCTGACTCTTGTGAACAGTGATTGCCCATGCCAGTTTCAGAGGATACTGGGTGAATGTTCCTGTGAGTTCTTTCTTCATCTTGTGCTCCTCCTTATTGTAGTCGTAGCTGTACGATTCCCAAGAGCAGCAAGGAACCACGTAGGTCTCGCCGTTGTTGAGTGTCACACTAATCTCGTCCTTTGTGAGTTTAGTCACCTTGCCGAGTGTTCCGTTTGCCCAACGTTTTTGCTGGTCATTTCGAGTAAACATCACCTGCGCCCCAACCTTCAGACGAAGTTCCAAATCAACAGGGAATTTCTTTTCCTCGAATTTTCCGTCAACGGTTCCTTCATAGACAAACTCCTCTGCTTCAATATTCTCAAGGCGTTGAAGGTTGATCTTATCTGCCGTTTTGTTGATAGATGCCAGCGTAATAACTGCCCCGTCGTCTTCCGTTGGAGTGCATACTCTTTCATTGAGGTGCATAATGTCTTCTGGTGTCACCTTGTTCAGTCGCACGTTCTCCAGTATGTGTAGGAAATGCTCGTCATCCTGTCGGTACACCTTGCGGAATTCTATCTTCACCAGACGCATACGCTTGATAGCATTCGACTTGTAGAAGAAGAAATCGTCCGTCTGATACAAATCTTTCAGCATGTCTTTCTCCGGCCCTTGTTTCACTACCGGAGGCAACTGGAACATATCACCAACGAAAATTATCTGTTTACCTCCGAATGGCATATTGTTCCTGAGCACCTTGCGCATAGTGTAGTCAATGGCATCTATTATATCGCATCTTACCATCGATACCTCATCAATGATAATGGTGTCTGCATGGAGTAACGTCAGAACCTTTGTCTCGTTCATCTTACCACACGTGCCTGGTATACACACCTCCATTGGTAAACCAAAGAAGGAGTGTATGGTGTCACCACCTGCAAGGATGGCTGCCACACCTGTTGGGGCAAGGGTAATGAACTGCTTTCCTGCCAACTTCTGCACGTTATGGAGGAAGGTTGTCTTACCAGTTCCGGCACGTCCTGTAAGGAAGAAGCTGGAGTTTGTGTTGGCAACGAGCTCGTATGCAAGCTGCTGTTCGTGATTCTGCGGGTCTATCTGTGTGTTCTGCATATCCTATTTCTGTTCGATTTGTGGAAGTATTTGTGTGAGACATGTGTTGAAGTCACTATCAAGAAAACTCTTGTAACAACCATTGATAATTGCCTTCGACTTTTCTTCAAGTTCTGCTTGTGGCATACTGCTCTTCTGTGCCTTGAGCACCCCTTCGATGTAGTTACGCACCATGATTTCCGATTCTTTACGGATAAACTCTTCGTTACGGAATTCTTTCTCGTAGTCCTTCTTCTGTACGAGTTCAAGGCGTTTGCCGTTGAGGGCGTAAATTTCGATGCCGTCGATGTATGTCCAGCTGTGGTAGAGTCCCACTTTCTCAACAACTACGATGCGGTCGCAGAATCTTACACCTTTATAATAACGGTGTCCGTTTGCACTCTCGTATTCCTCACAGAGGAACATCTTTTGCCCTTCGTCCCATACAGGCACGTGAACGCGTGGATTACCAAATGTCGGCAGGATGCTGTCGAACAAATCTTTGTTGATTGCTTTGGTCAATGTCGCCATATCGATTTGTGTATTTCTTGTTACTGACTTTGTTCTCTGTTTGTGTGCATGATGGTTAAGCTAAGCTTTTCTGATGAGTCGCCTCAATCATATTTCGTGAGAAGTCAAGAAGCTGCCTCTCTGTCACCATGCACCCCATTGCCTTTGCTTGACCAGCGAGGAAGTCCTTCAGCATGAGAATGCTTTCTTCCTTGGCACTTCGTTCATTGAAGCATCGCCAGTTACAACCGCCCCAGAACTTCTGAGCAATAATGTTTGCCTTCTGTCCGTTCCATGCAAACAGCGTGATGCCATTGAGGAAAGTGTGAGCATAGCCTTCCCCGATGTGGTAGAAAACAGCCAGACGGTCAGAGAAACGGATTGCCCGGTAGTAGGTGTTACCAGCCGTACTGGTGTAACCGAGAGTGAGGTACACGTTCTTCTCTGGGTTGTAGGTGAGAGAACTGCCCGAGAGAGCTGGGAGTGCCTTTGCGACAACAAGCGCGAGTGCTGTATTCATCGTTCATGTGATTTTGATTGTTTAGCGGAATAGGCCGCTACCTCTATTTAGATAGATAAAATTATAAACAAAGCCAGCCCTCTCGGAATTGTGTTCCAAAGTAACTATGTTTCTATCGGCTTTACAAGTTTTTTCTAAGAACTATTGGTTCCTCTTATTTTGGAACCAGTAGCTCTCGTATTTCTATGGTAAGCCTGTGCCTTCTTTTTATTTGAAGAGAGGGATTCGACCTCTCCCCGTATGGTTTAGTGAAACCAAGAGCAAATGCCCCTGACTACACTTGACCCTGCAATGCCACCACCAACTCCACCGATGATACCACCAATTACGGTACCTACTCCAGGAAAGATTGCTGTACCAAGAGCCGCACCTACTGTGGCACCCGCATATCCACCACCGAGACCTACTGTGTTACTTGCAACGTTCTCGCAAAACTGCCCACCAGACATTTTACCTTGGCAAACTTTTACTGCGTCAGGTATCGTCTGAGCAACGAGCATCACTCCTCCAGTCACCATATTGGTACGCATGCCTTTGGTGAGCACATTCTTTGCAGCCTGACCAACTACTTGTTTGCCAACGAGAGCGGTTGCAGTTTTCTCTACAATCTGTTGTCCCACTTGCGACTTACATGCGACATCAATTACGGTACGAGATGCGTGTGTGGCTGATGCTGCTATGCTCCGACCGACAGAAGTACGGAGCAGTTGCTGTGTACCTACCCCTACAACCATAGCCGTCGCTCCACTTTTTGCAGCTTGACTTGAAGCCTCCTTCAATGCCTGCTTGTGACTTTTACCACAGTGTACACTGTTGGTGTAAGTTAGAACGAATGACATACCACAAGTTAGTCCACATGTAATGGCTTGAGTCTTCATGTCGAACTTAATGGAGTCAATATTACCCGCTTTGGCAATATTTTTGGCCTCTTTATAAGTATAGCTACCTTTGAGTACTATATCTTTCGCAGCAGTTGGATCTGTTACTCCAGAAACCTGACCATCACGAATCTTATCAGCCATCAGCTTGATCGCCTCATTGTACTGATCTTTTGGAACCTCAAGTTTCATACCATCGTAGCGATACTTGCAGTCTCGGAAAGCAGCGTTGACAGAATCTTGTGCTGAAGCACAGTATTTTGTCTGGATTTTTACTCCATCGGCTATGCGGTCAGCGCCATTGTGGCTATTGTCTGTTCCGACTTGTTCCACTCGCTTTCCAGATAGTCGATCAGACATTGCATTGGCATCTTCCGCAGCCCATCCGTGGCCTTGTTTGTTACGATACTGAGTGTACTGCATGTAAGAGTTTGTTGACTGAGCGCTACTTGCAGTAGATCCGCCATTGATTGAGCTTGTGTTCACTGTCTTCTTCATTTGTTTCTCGAAGTCTAGTGAGAGAGCCTGATTACTCGTGGGGAAACGAACCCCACAGAGTCCCGAGTCTGGGCTCCAATTCAGGTGCTGGGATACTTAATTAATTTAATATATAAACGATGCGCAATCAAAATGTCAACTTAATCCATTTCTATCACTAAGTACTATAATATCAATAACTCAAAGAACGTTTTGTCGTAATGACACGGCAAATGTACTAACTATTCCTGTAAACGAAATAGAAACTTATGATTCTATTAGTTCCTTCCAGTTTGGAACCATTCCTATTGCTTTTATCTTGGTTATAGATAGAGTGAAGCCAAGTTTCTCACTCTTTCTGTGAAGATTTCGCGAACCTCAAGTGGCGACATGACCTCAAGTCCTGCACCCATCTGTAGCACACGACCAATAAACTCATTGTTCAACTCTACATCTACAGAGAACACGGCATACTTGCCATCTTCATATTCTCCGAATGGTTTTACAACCTTGTAAGAGGGATGCAGAGGTTTTGTGTCTATCAATTTAAATATATAATGTTCATGAGCACGTATGATTATATGCTCTTTTGTGCAATTTTTCATGTGGCTCACACCAATAATATCATTAAAGAACTCATCATAGAAGTATTTAGGAGCGGATAAGTACTCCATCTTACTTCTCTCGCGAGGTCTTGCTTGTATTCTATCGAGTGCAATGTTATAACCATATTTCGGTTCTCTATCTTCTGCATGACCAAACAAATGCCATCGCCCATTGTACTCCTTCAGATAATGCGGGTGGAATATCAATGTCACCTGTTCTTCATCAAATGGCTTGTACTCAATCTCCATCACTGTTTTGTTGGTAATGGCTTCATAGAGTAGGGGAAGGTATTTTATGTTAGTCAATATACGATCAAGACTTGTGCAAATTACCTGCTCACCTTTCTGTCGTTTTGTCTTTATGTCGAGCAAGTCTTGGCAATCCTTGAAGAAGTATTCTAACCATGACTTAGGAAAGAATCCTGCCGAATCTTGACAAAACTTCCAATATTGGCGAAGGTTGTTAATTACTTTGGCATTCCGCATGTCTGCAAGAGGATCATCATCCTTACCTATATAACGGAAACGTTTATTACGGTTGTTGCCTTCCTCTTCAAAACAATTTTTTCCTACCTTTTCTAAAATGGCTTTCTTTAGTGTACCTACAATTTTTTTCAACTCACCATAACCATCACAGTTAGATAGATTAGCCGGTAGTCCCTTCGTTGGCACGCCAAGACGTTCTGCCATTATATCTGCATGAGTAACCCATCGGCGGCTCATTAGCCACCGATAGGTTATCAAAGCAAACTCAGCCTTATAACTTTCTCCGTCAAAGAGATTCTTGCGTTGCATTAGGATTCTTTTATCTGAATATTTGTTGCATACCAGAAAGACGTGCTTGGATCTTTTCTGTTTGCTTCTTTTTGGGCTGTAAACAATACTATATCACCCTCATAGTATTCACTTTGGAAATCATCACGTATTTCAAGTGGACGATGGTAGTTCGCACATTTTACTCTTTTGCGTATACGTCCATAGTAATCCTTAACTTCAATTACTTGTCCTGTATATGTTTGTCCATCTTCAAGATCTTTTATCATTTCAGTTTTTGCTGTTCTCTTTTTTTCTTCCTTTTCCAAGGCGGAATTAACAAGACCCCATGAATACCAATAAATAGGTGCAAATCTATAATAACGTCCCTTTGTCGTGATTTTTTCAGCCATGATACCATTCGCAAATATTAGGCGTTTTAAATCATCTGGTGCTTTTACTACTGGACTTTCTACTATTCGCTCGAAAGTAATTGAGATTAACTCCTCAAACTGTGACTCCGTAAGGGCTTTGTACCTATACTTTTCACCAACAGAAGTACGTATAACCTCTTTAAATCGTAACAAGTCTTTACTAAATGCATCTTGAGTTAAGTCTGCGAAATACTTCTCAGTTGTATCTTCACGAACAGATTTTGAAGCATAAATTTCAGATGAAATAATACCATTTTGAACATATCTTTCAGTTTTTGCTAAAGCTTTATCAACTGCGTTTGAATTTAGAGTGTTAATAAAAGGGCGCAAACTAATTGCTGTATTATCTGCATTTGAAAGTTCTTTTTCAAAATATTCCCAAGGGCTTCCCAGTGTAATTACACCGACCTTTACAATCTTTCCAAAGAACACCTCAATTATCAATTTCATCTGAGCAATACTAAGATCCTTAAACTGATTTTGAGGAAATTTTGTAAATGATGCTTTCGTGTTTTTTATGTAGTTTGAATCAATACCAACCTTCTTGGCGATTGCCCAGTACGCCTCACTTGCATTCTTATTTGAGAATATCAGTTTGAAGAAGAAACCAAAAACTTCACCAATAGACCATTCAATATGAATAATACTATTTTCAAGTCTTGCTGTATTTGTACCTTCAATCTGCTTGAACAAGTCTGTTCTAACAAATATTTTAGGAGTTATGTTTGAGAACGATTCACAGTTGTTTCTCCAATAGTTAATAAGAGGTGATACAGCCTTATTCCATCTTAATGGATTGATACAAGTATCCAAACGATCATATAATACAAAAAGGCGTTTTTGCTGTTGTTGCAAATATTCATTAAGATGTAAAATATCCTTTTCTATCACAACTAATGCCTTAACGCCAAGAGATATTAGCTCATCTATTCTAATCAAGGCTTCTTTTGCAAATCCTGCACCATCCAGTGGTTTAACATAATTGGATAATTCACTCTTTTCTCTTATTTCTTCAAATTCAGGGCATAATAGCAGAGCATTCCAAGTGTATATCTGCCAGAATGTATTAAAATAATACTCAGGTTCCTCAATTGCTGCATATCTGATATTATCAAATACTAAAGCCATTTCATTTGTTGGTAGGATATTTACAAAAATGGGGTCTAAAACATCATGCTTCTGAGTACCTGACCATTTCTGAATGTTTGCTGATATTTTTTTGTCTGCAAGTGCCTTATATAGATAGGTCTTTCCTGTGCCTTTATAGCCCTGTATTAAGAATTTTTTAGGATCAAACAACTCCTTCATGCAATTTCGATAGAAAAATTGCTCTTCCTTTATCTGGGTATCTTCTGCAAAATTAGAAACATTTACCAATGCTTCCTTAAGATGTTTAAGCACAACATTTCTCAGTTGGATGGCAGGTGTGTTACTTGAATAAGCTGCAACAGGAGCTTCTTTGAAGAATTGACTGTTTATTTTGTCAAACAATAAGTTGTAATCATCAAATTTCTTACTTTTGACAAGTTCAACAAAAGCAGAATCAGACAATTCGTCACCTGTGCCAATTTTTTCAAGAAGAGAATTTCTGTGAAGGTAAAGAAATGAAGGATAATTCTTGCTTTCATTTCCTATATAATTTATATATTGAAGAACTTCTTTTTGGTGTTTTTCTATCCATACATCATCTACTTTCTCTGGTAGAATTGAGAATACAAGTTGTAAAGAGAACGAATTGCTTGATTTATAATATTCTTTTAATAGACTCATCAGACCAGGTTGAGTTTGGCGGCTAAATCCAAAGAATCCTATAACACTTGAAGAAAGATATAAAGCAACGGTTCCAAAAATATCATTAAAACCTGTTCGCGAATCAAGTAAGATAATATCTGGCTCAATAGTTTCATTAATTCTATCGAGCAGGATGTTAAAGTACTTAACAACAGAGTTGACACTTGATAAATTGATTTTTGCCAATCCTTCAAGATAGTCATTGCGGTCATTTCCACCAGTCAAATCAGAATAACCTTCATTGAGGTTACCTGCAGGTATTAGCCAAATGTTATTTAGATTGTTATAAGCGAAATTATTTTTGTTATCATCACCGACATTAATGATGTAATCATTAAGATCTAATTCTTCTGGATGAGCAGTAAATTGTGCATCACTTAGAAATTCTACCAATCCATTTTTCTGACCACTACGTAACCCGTTGTGTTCAGACAAATCGAAAAAATTAAGATACCCAGGAGCTTCAAGGTCGCAATCTATTATGACAACCCTTTTCTTTTTTGAAGGGTTATCATTTACAGCGAGACTCATTGCATAGGCTATCATGGTTGTTGTACGTCCCATACCTCCCTTGTAACTATAAAATGTTATTACAGGAGCTTTGCTTTTTCCTTTTGCTGAAAAAGCATTCTTTGGTTTTAGCAAAGAATCAAATCGATATCTAGGCCCCCAATCAATTAATTCTTCGTTGTTTGAAAACATATTTGTATAGTAAGGATCATTTTCTAATTCCTCTCTGTTTACAATATTAAATGCTATTCTTAACGTATCCTTGTGCCTATTATAAAATTCACCGTTTTCTTCCTCAAGAGAACATAATTGATTGTAGAATTCGGCTTCATATTGGTTTGCCAAAGGCATATTTGATGTCAATACATAAACATCAATATTGCAGTTAACTCTGATGAAAATCTTAAATTGCTTTTCACCTTTTTGTTGAAGAAAAGCCTTCAATCTGTTTGCTATATCGGAAATGTGTATCATATTATATGTGATTTACGTATATTTTGTTACAGGTATCAATTAATCTTATAATAACGTCTTGATTAAGTATTGGAATGGGATTATTTTGACCTAAATAACAATACCTTACATCTGGTGACCAGTTATCGATGAGATGTTCCACATCTTGATCAATGTCACCATCACCAATATATGGTAAGTCGTTGAATGAAGGATTAGATCTCAGTTTTCTTTTAACAATATCTTGAAATCTATGACCTTGGACGCTTAAGGAATTTACGCTTCTTCCTGGAAAAATTACATTTCCATTAATAATTCTATTATAGTAGAAATCTATACCAGTGGCGTTTGTAAAAGGGATATTATACCTTCTCTTAATATCTTCATTTACTGGCCAATTGTACAGTTTATAAGCAGAATATACTGTCAATCCTTCGAGGATATACCCAGATATATAGTATAATTCTAACCATACATGCATATCTGTTGGTTTCCCTGACTGATAGGAATCCATCAAGGATTTACATCCTTTTAAATGCTTTTTGGCGCATGATAAATATTCATCGTATGTCATAATATTACCAATTGTTGCTGTCAACCAATAACTCTCTAATATTTACCTTTAGCAGCCCTGAAATTTTTGCAAACACCTGTAAATCAATCTGAGTAGTATGCGTGCACCACTTGCTGACGGTTACGGAATCCCTACTGAGTTGTTCTGCAAGCCACTTGTTAGTTTGGCCAGCATCAACAAGAACTGCCTTGAGTCTTTTTTGGTTCTTAGGAACCTCCATAATTAAATAATTAACGTTGAATGCAAATTTACTAAATTCTTTCATTATAAAAGAAAAGAAGGTATAAAATCTCTATATAGAGACACGGCTCTTTCATTTAAAAATGCTTTGAAATTTCAATGTCTGTGGCTGATAGGCATTTAGGAGCAGCCAAACGTCGCTATTGACACAACATAGACTAAATGCCATCTGTCTCTGTTGATGTAAAATCAACATAATCAGTGGTTATCAGTTTGTTCCGAGTTTAAATGAAAGAGCCATGTCCTTGACGGGAAGATTATCCGGACGATATTTCGTGATTTTTAGAATAATTCCTATATTTGGAACGAAAATATGAGTTTGGGAAAAGAAGGAGTATTTTTCCTTCTTTCTTGAGATATATAGACATAACGTTCGCAGAACATCCTCAAGACGGAATCTGGTAAATTCAAAGAATAAGGGATTTCTGTGTAAGGCTATGCTATGCATTGTCATAGCGTGGCTTGCACAGTTCTTATTCTGGGCTTACCAGAGCCTCGTCTTGACACTGTGCAAGTCCACGTTTTTTTATGGATTTTGCCTGCTAAATAGACGGTATCATTAAACATTCAGCTTATGGCAAAGATTCAGCTTATGGCCTTTCTCTCCCTTGACGGCTGCCTGTTGGAGCGGCAGTCCCTCTCTGCGTTGCAGGATTCTGCGGACAAATACGGTATCACCCGGATCAGGAAGAAGGCGGTACGGCACCTTGAGGAACCGGTATCTTTCGTCTCGCTTTCCCGATGGAAAGAGGAAGGGGACGGTATCGCCCTTGTGGAGGCCAGTCCTGACACACTCCCGTTTGTTGACAGCCTGCTCAGGTTCTGGATGGTGGACGAGATGGTGATCTATCTTTCCCCGAGACTGCAGGGTGGCATCAGACTGTTCGGAGACGCTCTTGCGCCTTCCGTCTGGAAATTGATTGGAAGCAGACATTTCGATACGGGTGTCTGCCGTCTGGATTATTTACATACAGGATATTGAATGGTGATTGCGGCAGGAGCTTCCTCATAGCGTACCCTGAGCCCCGGCCTGTCCACCTCCTTGCGGACAACAACTCCTTGAACTATCGGCAATGAACTTTTCCGTAAGCGGGCCGCTGGCATTTTCCGTTCCGTCACTTCGGGAAAGGAACTCCGACATTCACTTGGTGGGAGCTACCGTCGGTACACATCAGGTGGTAACGCCCGAGACGGTTGTAATGATATACGGACTTTCCATACACCCCGATTAACGGAAAATCCCGGCCAGTCTCCGAAAAGAGCAGGCCGGGACATTTCCCTTACAGTATCGGTCCTGTTACAGCTCCCGCATGCTGTCCTTGAATGTAAGCTCCACCTTGTAATTCTCGTCCATTCTGAGCGACGCCTCATAGGGTTTTCCCGCCTTGGTGGTGAATTTCAGAAAGGGAGTAGCTTCCCATGCCATCAGCCGTGTCATCTCTTCGTCCGTCATCTCCCGTCCGTTGAACATGCGCGGAAGATGGAACGCGCAGTCGGGATCTCCGCATTTGGCCACCCTGTCGTAGAGTGTCACTGTTCCTGTTCCACATTTCGGGCAGGCGCACCTTGTCACTCCCGGGTTCCCGACCTGCAGGGCGAGCAGTTCCGACACGATCTTCCGTGCATACTCATGGACACCCTTCATGAACTTTCCGGCACTGAGCCTTCCTTCCTCAATTTCACGCAGCGCCTCTTCCCAAGCTGCCGTCATAGCCGCGTCGGCGATCAGCTTGTCTCCTACGATGCCGTATATCTCCAGCCCCTTCTTTGTCGGGATGAGACGGTTTCCGATACGCTCTACGTATCGGCGTGCCACCAGCAGATCTATGATTCCTGCACGGGTACCCGGTGTCCCGAGCCCGCACCTCTCCGTTGTTTTCTTGTTGCTTTCACCGTCTGCCGTGCCGCCGGCGTTTTCCATGGCAGCCAGCAGTCCGGCTTCCGTGAATGGTGGCAGCGGCTTTGTTCTGTCTTCCAGTATTTCTGTTTCCAATACCGCCAGCGTCTCTCCCCGATGGAACAGCGGCAGGGATTTGCCTTCTTCCGCCATGTCCGGTCCGTTATAAATGTCCCGCCATCCCGGATACTTCACACATGAGGTTTCGGCCTCGAATTCCATTCCGCCGTAATCGGCCCTGACTTGTTAAAGCAGTATAAATAAGCTCTGATTTCTCTTGGTTAGAAGTAGCTGTTG
>OJMG01001103.1_pt1 | contig 26012 bp, 24 predicted proteins | sample 1597141 | NCBI WGS metagenome assembly OJMG01 (sample SAMEA2452119, study PRJEB22498) | human gut metagenome | biome: human feces; feature: human gut; material: feces | place: Australia | collected 2012 | reverse complement strand
CCCCCCGAATTTTTAGAAATTATACTTGTTCTCATTCCTACATATGCACCACGCTTAATCGTGATAAGCATATGTTCTTGATTTTTTCTGTGACATACAAAATATACGTTTTTCTTATTTCTCGGCATAAACTTACCTCAACAAAACCTTTGCGCTTTCCTGTCTTTCTTCGTATTCTTCTTGCGTTATTGCCGCTTCCTGTAATAGCCAATCACCCAAATCCATATCGGAAACAGTGCCTTCACGCACTATATCGCTATGCTTTAATACTTTAAGTATTGTTTTCAAAATTATTGTAACGTCTCGAAATAAGGAGATTTTCTGTATATATTTAACATCAAATTCAAGTTTTTCTTCCCAAGAAATTGTGTTTCTACCATTCACTTGCGCTAACCCAGTCAATCCAGGGCGAATGTTATGACGCATTCTTTGTTCTTCCGTCATAAAAACCATATCGCGTACCAATAACGGCCTCGGCCCTACGATCGACATATTTCCGACAAAAATGTTCAACAACTCTGGCAATTCGTCTAACGACGTTTTTCGTAAAAATTTCCCGTATCCTTTCAACCGCTCTGCATCTGGCAGCAAGTTTCCAAAATTATCTTTTTCGTTCGTCATTGTACGAAACTTGATAAGTCGAAAAATCTTTTCCTCTCCGTCTTGTCCTTTTTTCCCAGGACGTTTTTGCGTAAAAAATGGAGTTCCCTTCATTGCTATTGCCGTGACTATGGTTAAAATAATAAGTAACGGAGATAGAATAACTAAAGCAAAAAAACTCAATACGATATCGTAAAAGCGCTTAAAAAACTGCCTATAAAATATAATTGATAAAAGGAAAAATATCCCCACTGCACCGATTAGAATCGTTAAAATCCAATACCATGCCATCAGTCAAAACAACTCCTGACTATCTCGATAACTTTTTCCTGCTCGTCTTTGGTCATTTTATTATCGCTCGGCAAACAAAGCCCTCGATTGAAAATATCCATACCGACATCCAGCGGCAAACCATCTTTACCGACAGCACCTCCTGCGATATATGCATTTGTTTTGCCCCTGCCGTTACCTTCTCTTGTGACAAACGGATTCATTCGATAAATCGGTTGCACGTGCATGGGCTTCCAAATCGGTCTGCCTTCGGCATTATATTTTGCAAGTGTCTCAAGAATTTCGGTGGGACAACTTTTTCCTCGTTCGGAAATATAGCATGCTTCATTATCTCCCCTGACTTGTTTGCACATTGCTTCTTTATCAATAATCAGACAGGAAAGCCAGAAATTGGGAACAGTACTTTTTTCGTCGTAAGGATTCATGGAAACCGGCAAACCCTCAAATCCTTTCTTATATCTTTCGTAAATAGCACGCTTCTGAGCGATATGTTCTTCAAGATACGGAAGTTGACCGCGGACAACTCCGGCAATCACGTTGCTCATACGATAATTGTAACCGAGTTCTTCATGCTGATACCACGGCGCGTTTTCTCTTGCCTGCGTAGACCATTTACGCACTTTATTCGCCGCCTCTAAATCATCGGTCAAAAGCATACCGCCGGAAGAACCTGTAATAATTTTATTGCCGTTAAATGATATGGCATTATATGTACCGAAAGTTCCTGTCTTTTTACCTTTATAACTCGCGCCGAGAGATTCAGCGGCGTCTTCTATAATAATGGCATTATACTTTCGGGCAACATTACAAATTTCGTCAAATTTACATGGCGTACCATAAAGATTTGCCACCATAATAACCTTTATATCGGGATATAACTCAAAGGCTTTTTCCAAAGCAACGGGATCCATGTTCCACGTATCATATTCCGTATCGATAAAAACGGGAATCCCACCCTCATAAACGATAGGATTTACCGTGGCATCGAAAGTCATATCGCTTGAAGCAACTTTATCTCCCCGCTTGACTCCTGCGAGCTTTACGGCAAGATGCAGAGCGGAAGTACCGCAAGAAAGAGCTACGGCATATTTGCAGCCAACTTTTTCCGCAATAAGTCTTTCAATCTCGTCAATATTCTCACCGACGGTTGACATCCAGTTGCTTTCATAAGCTTGTCGAATATACAACATCTCATCTCCGTGCATTGTCGGAGACGAAAGCCATACCTTTTTTTCGAATCTTTCCATTGATGATTCCTCTGTCTTACACTATTTTTACAATGTTGCAACGATAGATGCTTTTTTATATCTTGTATATTATAGCATAAACTTATAAAGAAGGCAACGTTTTGATAGTATTTATTCTAAAATTCGGCAAAAAATTTATATAGGATTTTCAGATCCCTCAACCCAGCTAAAAAGCGGTCGCTTTTAACTATTTACATCCACATTTTTTGTTCAAAAAGAACTTTTTCCCATTTCTTTATTGACTTTCGACAAGTAAAAATACGTACTTACATAAAATCTCCACGCATAACGCTCGCTCATAAATTCTCTTGCCAATAATCCCGAAAGAAGGAATAAAAATACTTCTTCAGTCACACTTTTCAATACGATTTTTTGTCCTTCTACTACAAACCATTCGGTAAACGGCAACAGCAAAAACGTGCTTAGCGGTTCGGCGCTTTCGTATTTAGTGAAATAGCCATTCAAGCTATCTCCCTCTTTCAACGTTCCGTGCCAAACTTCCGAAAATATATCCCGCAAAGGATAAAAATGCTCTTGTACCCAGCGAAAATATTCTTTCTGTCTCTTAACAAAATCCAAATTCTTTGGAACAAACGATAACTTCTTTATGCAAAAGATTTTTTCAAATCGGAGGGCGAACTTTTTCAAATCTTCTCGCTCTTGTTCCGTATATGCCTCTCGGGTTACAAATCTTCCGCAAATCTTGTCGAATACCGTCTCAGGCTGAACGGACGGGCTTAACAGTCGGGTAAGAAGATACAACAGATATTCGCGACGCTCTTTTATTACGTCATAATTCTTTCCTAACATTACGCCCGTTTCGATTATCCGATAATTTGTCATTATCTCATTCAAGTCTTTACGTTGTTGGAACATTCTTCTCCACAAGTTAAAATAACTTCTTGTAGGAATTATCCTTGATTGAATTTCCCCCGCCCAAAGCAGATATTCTTTCGTTACCGCTTCCACTTCATCCGCTAAAAATTCCAAATCCACAGCTTTTTGAACGGCGTTTTCTATTTTCGTCGGCATAAATTCCTCCCCTATTCGTAGATATTAATAATCAGCTTTCCTTTTTTTCGGGCATAGCTGCAAGCAGTAAATGCTCCGCCACTGTCATGATTGACTCCCGAAACGATATAATTCGATAAATCCACAAGTTTCTGATTGGTCCGTGGAATAGCATACTGCGGCGGAATTTTGCTTTCCCCTAAAAGATACACCGTATCGTCAAACAAGGCGGGACAAAAAACATTCAATTGTCGAGAATAGGACAAAATCATTGTATTCCGAATATACGGATACTTTTCCTTTAATCTAAAAACGATATACGCGGAAAACCTTTCAAACTCGCCCCTATATCCCGAATAGAATTGAATACATCCGCAATCTTCTATCAAACTTTTTACAATCGCTTCTATTTTTTCTCCATAAGGGAAATAATCTTCGTCTCTATGCCCGAAAAATGTGCTTGTTAACATAACTTGTTCTCCTAACTTAAACAATAAAACAATAATACTAAATATCGGCTAAGTATATATGCAAAAAAAAGAGCTATAATTTTACTAAATATTTTCGAAGTAGGAGAATAAAGTATGTCAATAGCAGAAGCACTTGCCGCTCGAATAGAAGAACTTCTCGCAGAACATAATATCACCCAATATCGATTATCTATGTTGAGCGGAGTATCACAGGCAACAATCAGTGATATTCGATTAAAGAAAAATAAAGCCGTTAATGTTAGAATTTTATATGAACTTTCACAAGGATTAGGCATGGAACTTGCCGATTTTTTTGATAATCCGCTGTTTCGTAACGGTAATATTACAGATTGATGCCCCCTCAAAATATCTTGTTTTTTATTATAGCATAGATTTATTAAAAATGCAATTACTTCGGAATGGATTAGTATAAAATTTTTTGTTAGTTATATAATAATACTAAATATTAGCGTAGTATAAGGAGGAGATATGACTCTATCAGAAGCGCTATCCATACGGATTGATGAATTATTAAGTGAGTATGAAATTACACCATATAGACTTTCACAATTAAGCGGAGTATCGCAAGCTACTATAAGCGATATACGCCTGCAAAAAAATAGCTCAGTCAAATTAAAGACACTGTACGAAATCGCCGACGGTTTGGAATTGGGGTTGAATGATTTTTTCGACAGTCCTCTGTTTGAGAGAGAAAATCTTATGGATTAGAAACAAAACAAAAAAGTCCCGTTATCCGTTTAAAGATAGCGGGACTTTTTTGTTTCCTATTTTTTCACCGTTTCCAAGATATGAATACAGCGCTTTTGGGAAAGATTCAGTTCTTTGGAGACGGCAATCAAGTCCTTTTCCGTCGGATTTCCGTTTCCGAGAACCGTCATTTCATGCTCGGGTTTATTCGGAGTTTGCGTCAAATCGTAAGCGGGAGACAGGCGATACATATGCCTTTTCTCATCGTAGAGAAAGGAAAAATTTTTTCCATGGTCATCCTTATTTTCATAAAAGACATTGAAACACATCCGACGAAAGGCTTCATACAAGTCGTCCATATCGCCGCAGATTATGGAAATCACCTGAAACAGGTGCATATAGTCGAGATTGGGCACACGGTGCGTCGTTTCCAAAACGGACGAAAGGGAAATCATATGCAAACGCTTTCCGTCCTGCCTATCAAAACGTTTCGCGTCGAAATATCCGCCGCAAACCTTCGAGGGAAACAATTTACATTCATTTACGTCGATTCCGCAGCGTTTGGCAGCGAAATTCATTTCCAGCTCTTTCCGCCCAGATTCGGGCGAATCGACACGGCAAGGGAACTTTACAATCCATTCCTCTTTTCCCTCACGAATATGCGCTTTGGGACGAGCGCCCCCGCTCGAACCACCCAAATAATAAATCGTATCCAAATCGGCATTTATGTCGCCGTCCTCCAAAACGTCTGCCACCTGCTTCGCCAAAGCATCGAGGTCATAGCCGACGCTCTCTTTCTCCGTTTGAGACGGTTCATACGTCAACCCTCCGAGCCCGTTTTCCGAAACGATTGAAAGCTTCGTGAGCGGAGAAAGCTCCGCATAATTCATTCCTTGTTTCGCCAACATGCGGCTAACGAGAAGTTCTCCCCAACCGTCGGGCAGAGAATCATGAAACACCCCATACAATCCTTCAAACGTATCTTTACGATTGACAAACACCCCTCTATTCAAGGGAAGCGAAATCGGCGAAACCGAAAAACCGTTCTTCACCCACTTTTCGTCATACTGAAACGCGATTTTCCCTTCTTCCACCTCAGCCAGAATTCCTACGGTCCTATCATTATATTTTACAGTGAGTTTTTTAATGTTTTTAATCATCGCCATAATCCTCTAAGTCAGAAATAACGGGCGTTTTGAACAGCTCGTTAAAATCTTCGAGGCAGCCGAGAACACGTGCGAGCTCCATCAGCGAATGAAGGGAAATTTGTCCGCTACTCTCAAAACGGCGCACGGAAGCGTAACTCACTCCGGATTGCCGAGCAATTCTTTTCTGAGAAAGTTTTTTCTCCTTCCGCCTTTTTCGAAAACGCTGTGCTAAATTTTCCATAGCCGTTTGGACCGTCAATACGTTCACAAAGGCGCTTATATCGAATCGATTTTTCATAGTGCTAATATTTTAGCATATTTTTTCGGATTTGTAAAGAAAAAGTGCTCAAAAAAGAACAGTTTTTTCTCTTGCAAAAAATTTACGATTTTTTATAAAAAATTTTTGAATTTACCCCAAAATATATTGACAACTGTTTGATTTTTCGGTAAAATATATTTAGATAAACTTAATATTGTTCATACATCATCAGTTCAATCCATTAGGTATAGTTTTTGTTTAGAGACTGCGCCCCTTTCGGGGCGTGGTTTCTTTTTGTGAAGCAACGGTGTTTTTATTTGCTATGTTTTTGAAAACTTGCGCGAACATTTATTTATCAAAACTCTGTTAAAGCTATTCTTTTACTCCTAAGAGAAGAATTCCGCACTTTCCCGACCCATTCTCATCCGAACCCTTTAATGCGTCTTAAAACACCAATTTCGAGCCATACGGACATCATCGAATTTTTCCGAGAATTTCACGATGGCTCAAATACGAATGTCACATTCGCCCCTGAAATAAATATATAAAAAAATATTAGCTAATCGTTCAAAAGTGATTGACAAATCATAAAAAATACGCTACAATATATTTCAGAAATTCGTTGTTGTCATAAGCGGTTAAAGATTCGTCTAATGATCGACATCGAATCGACTTTATACCTATCAGTATAGACAACCATTCTTTTGTTCACAGTTCCCAAGTATATTTGTTGAAAGCCGTACTCCTTTTGAGAGTACGGCTTTCTTCTGTAAAAAGTTTAATTCCTTTTTAAATTTATATTTTCATAGTCCTTTATTTATATGGTAGAAATTAGAAATCTCAACTAATCACGAAATTTTCTCTGAAGGAATTGAGATTTTTTCCTCCCTCAGAACTTTCTCCAAACCATTTTATTGACGACACTTGTATACGACTGTATGAGTTTTACTACTTTTGTCGATACATTCTCGTCCATATAGTCAGGCACGGGAATTCCGTAATCTCCTTCCTCGTTCATTCTAACCGCCGTTTCTACTGCTTGCAATAAGGATACTTCGTCTATTCCGGCAAGTACAAAACAACCTTTATCTAACGCCTCCGGTCTCTCCGTGCTCGTTCGGATACACACCGCCGGAAACGACTTCCCTATACTCGTGAAATAACTGCTTTCCTCCGGCAATGTCCCGCTGTCCGATACTACCGCATACGCGTTCATCTGCAACTGATTATAATCATGAAATCCCAAAGGTTCGTGGCGGATTACTCTCTTATCCAACTTAAATCCGCTTTCTTCCAAACGTTTCTTACTTCTCGGATGACAGGAATACAATATCGGCATATCGTATTTCTCCGCCAATTTATTGATTGCATTGAATAATGATAAGAAATTCTTCTCCGTATCTATATTTTCCTCTCTATGCGCCGAAAGCAAAATATATTTCCTCGGCTGCAAATTCAGTTTGTCAAGGATTTTGCTCTTTTCAATCTCTTCGAGATTATTATGCAATACTTCTGCCATCGGACTTCCCGTCACATATGTGTATTCCGGCTTTACTCCACTCGCCAAAATATACCTTCTTGCATGTTCAGTATAGCACATGTTAATATCGCTGGTAACATCAACGATCCTACGTATTACTTCTTCTGGAAGATTTTCATCTTTACAGCGGTTTCCTGCTTCCATATGAAAAATTGGAATTTTCAACCGTTTAGCTGAAATTACCGAAAGGCAGGAATTAGTATCACCCAAGACTATTAAAGCATCCGGTTTTACTTGAGTCATTAATTCATAAGAATTTGCAATGATATTTCCCATCGTTTCACCAAGATTTCCTCCGACTACTCCAAGGTAGTAATCTGGAGCCCTCAGTCCCAAATCCTTAAAAAAAACTTCATTTAATGTATAATCATAATTTTGTCCCGTATGTACTAGTACATGTTCAAAATATTTGTCACACTTTTTTATAATTTCTGACATCTTAATGATTTCCGGACGAGTGCCAACTATGGTCATTAATTTCAGTTTATTCATATTGCTCCTTTAAGACAAATGATATTGAGGATACATTTTACTATGTTCACGTATCCACTGGGCTAATTCTGATATCATCTGTTCATAATCCGGTATCAAATATCCAAATTCAAATCTCGTTCTTTTCAAGGCCTTATCTGCAACAATACCATCCACCGGTGTTATTTGAATTGAATTATTTCTCATATATTGATTAAACAGTTGCAAAAGATTATATTTAGAAATAGCATGGTCAGGAACTGTATTAAATAATCCATGTGCTTTTTCTCTCGCGGCTACTTCCATAGTTTTTGCTAACTGTAAAGTGGTTTGACCTGTCCACATCGCTTTTGTATAACCTTTAATCTCTCCATTCTGTTGCATAAACCAATTCAATAATCCAATCCCTTCGGCATTTATATCAGGTCCTACAATAGAATTCCTTAAAGTTATATTTTTATTGTCCTCTAACTCTCCCAAAGCTTTGCTTCTATCGTAAAAAGTTTCTCCGTCGCGAAAATCATTTTCCGTATAATTTCCTCGTTTACCTGAGAAGACACAATCTGTACTCATGTGAATTACTTGCGTATCTGTTCCTGAGGTAATCTCTGCCAAATAATGCGGTAAATAGGAATTTAAAAAAACTGCAAGAGCTTTATTCTTTTCGGCAAACTGATTCAAAACCCCAATACAATTAATTACAGAGTCAAACTTTCCCTCTAAAACAAGTTTTTTAAGATTTTCTGTATCTCTTGCATCCCCGGCAATACTTTTAACATATTTAGATTCTCTTCGATCAAACCCTAAAACTTTGTGACCATGTTCTTGAAGATAAAGAGAAATCATATGTCCAGCCATCCCATTACAGCCAAGAACTAAAAATTTCACTTTACGCCTCCTGTCAATTCTTCCTGAATATATTTTAAGGACAGTAATTTTTCTTTCACTTCTTCCACAGTCAGAAGTTTTGTATTATTTGAATTAAACTCTGTAAGTAAATTTCTTTCCGTATCTCCATGAATAAAATATTTATCATAGTTCAAACCACGTTTATCGCATGGTACACGATAAAACTTATCCATATCTATCGCATGTGCACATTCCTCATTCGTCAGCAAGGTTTCATACATCTTTTCCCCGTGACGGATTCCGATTACTTTGATATCCTCTTTTTTTCCTCCGAACAACTCGCACACAGCCTCTGCTTGTGTCTGAATTGTACATGCAGGCGCTTTCTGAACCAAGATATCTCCGCTTGTCCCATGTTCGAACGCAAACAACACCAAATCCACAGCTTCGTCCAATGACATGATAAATCTCGTCATGCTCGGTTCCGTAAGCGTTATCGGTTGTTTATTCTTAATTTGCTCTATCCAAAGCGGGATGACGCTTCCCCTCGAACACATCACGTTTCCGTATCTCGTGCAACAGATTTTCGTCGTCTGCGTTGTACGGGATTTTGCTACGATGACTTTTTCCATCATGGCTTTACTTGTCCCCATTGCGTTCACGGGATACGCCGCTTTATCCGTGGAAAGACAAATGACTGTCTTTACGCCTTCATCAATTGCCGCCGTCAAGACATTTTCTGTTCCCAAAACATTCGTCTTGACCGCCTCTATCGGGAAAAATTCACACGACGGCACCTGTTTCAATGCTGCCGCATGAAATATGTAATCTACTCCGTGCATTGCATTTTTGACAGACTGTATATCCCGCACGTCTCCGATATAAAATTTGATTTTCTCGGCAACTTCGGGCATCTTCGCCTGATACTCGTGACGCATATCGTCTTGTTTTTTTTCGTCACGGGAAAAGATTCGGATTTCTCCGATATCTGTTTTCAAAAAACGATTCAATACCGCATTCCCGAAACTTCCCGTTCCACCTGTTATTAATAATGTCTTATTTGTGAATATTTTCATAAACAAAAAACCTCTTTATATTGGATAATATCGACTTAAAAATGAATTTAGACTAATCGCCATGTTTTTTTATTTGTATAACGCTCCTAAAATTTTTTAAAGCATATATTGTTATTAAACACATAATCAAAACAATCATTACGATTCTTAAAATAATATTATCAATAACTAACAATGAAGCTATCGTCATTCCTACAACAAATATACTATCCAAAAAAAGATTTCTCCAATTAAATGCATCGCTTTTCAAAACCAATTTAATTATTATATAATGGAAGAAAAACATAAAAACAAAAGAACCTAATGTACAGAAAGCTGCACCCAATGCACCTCTATGCGGAACCACTATTATACATAAAAATATATTTATCGCCATTGTGATTACTGAAACTATAGAAATTAAATATGTTTTTTTAGAATAGTATTCTTCTTGTGAGACTGTATAACAAAGAAAATTAAAAAAACTTGAAGCAATCAATGGAATTGCGCTTATCCTTGCATCATAATATTCAACATCTCCAAGGATCCAAACAATCTCATTTGAAAATAACATAATTAAAATAGAAATCAAAGCTAGAAATCTACTATATATCTGAAAAATTTTTCTTAGTTCTACCAACTTCCCTGCATGCCTTTTTTCAAAATAAAACGGACCTACAATATAATCCATTCCCAATTTAACGGTCGCCACTATAGAATATACATTATAAGCAAGACTATATATTCCCATGGTGCTCAATCCGCAACTCCGTTCCACCATAAGTTTACTGAATTGAACCAGCATTACTTCGGAAAAACCATTAGGAATTAAGGGAGTACAGTATCTATATGCAAATGAATTATAATGATTTGAATGGCAAAAATCCGGTCTCGCCTTTCTGAAAGCAATAATGACTACATAAATTGATATTATAATATATGGTATAACATAACCAAGCACACGCGCTGTACTTTTATCACTTTGCATAACCGTCAAAATTAGAATCAATGATACAGCGACATTCAATATTGCATTAAACAGTGAAATGGCTACATATTTCTTATATTGATAGTTTAGAGAAACATAAGAATTATAAATAGTCATTGCTGCGTTTCCAAAGCAATTTATTACAAGCAAATTTAACAATAAAAGAGAACTAATTCCCGTAAAATGCATTATAAATTTAGAAAATAAATTTATTATTATAAATGCTATTGCGGAATGAATAAGTAATAACGCAACCAAATTAGAAAAAAATGTATCAAGCCCATGAGGCGTATTTACATATTCAATCTTAGCAGTTTTTAAACACGCAGCAAACTGAAACCCTATTATCATTGCTAAGATACTTTCATATGAAAGATATGTATTAAAAACGCCGAATTCTTCGGTAGACAATATTCTGGAAAAAATCGGTGTCGTAATAAAAGCACAACCTTTAATCAATATACCGCCTAATATATATCCTACTCCAGCTGCAATGACTTTTCGTGCTCCTGAAGATTTATCCATTTATAACACCTTCAATAAATTTAATTAATTTGAATGACTGAATAACCTCATTTTTTTCATTTATTACATACTCTAAGGCTTTGTGCCCTTTGGCTTTTAATTCTGCTGGAGGTATTTCCATTATTTCTTCAATCTTTTTTGCCATTGAAATAACATCTTCTTTATCAAACCAATAGAGATACGGCTGATATGAAGCAGGTATCCCCGAAATTTTGGTTGATAAAACAGGAGTTCCTGTTAACATATACGAAAGAGTTTTAGAAGGAAATGAATAAGCTGCAAAAATTTCATCACTTGGACGTGGATTAATGAGTAATGAAGCATTTCTTTGAATTTTTTGTAATTCATCAAAAGATACTAAACCACAATATTTAATTCTTGCATCTCTTTTTGATATTGTATTTATATAATTAGTACTTTCGCCACTTCCATAAAAATAAAGTCTCACTTTATTATTGTGAATTAAACTTATAGCATCAATTAATTTATTAATTCCAAATCTTTCACAAAGAGCTCCGCCATAAACAATAATAAACTTATCATTATCGACTTCTTTTTTTAACAAAATATCTTTTGGAATAGAAATAATATCTTCAATAATCAAATAAGGCTGCTTCTTTATTTTTATTAAATCTTTTAGTCCTTCTGCAACCAAAATATAGCCATCGTACTTTTTCAAGTCCTTATCAGCGTATTTATCAAACAAATATTGCAATATTCTTTTTGTAAAACTAACTTTTCTACGTTTAATATTTGTCGCCATCGATGGATAATCCGTAACATAGGCAAAGACTTTTACTTTATGTTTTTGAGAAATTTTACGAGATATACCCGTACACATAACTAAAAGAGAATCACATATTACAACACGTTTTTTACCTTCAGTATCTTGTAACCATCGTTTCACTTCCTGTTTTGTGTTTTTGTATAAATCCCATAACCTCTTGATCCTTCCAATCCTAAAAGCCGGATATATAAATTTAATTTCATCAACAGTTTCTTCACTTCTTTTGAAATATCGTAATTCTCTGCTACTGTTGCTTGTTCCTATAGGTAATGCGGAAATACAAGTTACATCACACCCATGATATCGTAAACCTTCTATTACGGCTTTGAACAGACGTTGTGAAGGATCTAACCCTGGGGAATTTCGAAGTGATAAAATCCATTCGTATTTTTGAGCGTTACAATATCCCGATATGAACAAAACGCTTAAATCATTCATTGAAAGCTATATTTTCTCCTTGAAATATATTTTTCCTCACTGTACTTTCTTTTTGAAATATATTTTAAAAATTTATATACGCATATATATATCATTAACAACATAGAAGCAGGCTGAACAAATACTTTATTATTGGCAGGTAAATATAATACCATTGTAATAAGTAAAGGCATCATGACTATGGCCGATTTTGAACCTCTCAATATACTTGCGCGGTAACATTTACAAAATACATAGCCTAATATGAACATGATAAAGACCACACCTATGAAACCGACATCATTCGCCCAAAATGTATATGCCGTATGGAAGTTTTTTAAAGCCCCCCATTCATATACGTTGTCTATTCTGACTTGGTAACTATTTTGGAATAAATCAATTCCTAAAATATCGCTTAGATTATTGCGTATGAAAGACGAAAAACCCATGCCAAAATTCGGAATCCATTCTAACGTCGTAGCAAGAGACATTCCATAATATCCCTCACATAAATATGCCGTTAAATAAACGAACGTAACATATATATCGTCAGGAATATATTTGTTTATCGACGCATCTTTATCGTAATAATTTTCTCCTAATGTCCCAAAAGCAAAATTAGCTCCAGTCCGTCCGATTATGTTTGTTGTGAAAAAACTTAAGACAAAATATATCAGTAATAACGCAATTACCAATAGTAGTATTTTCCACGTTTTTTTCATTTTACCCCGTTTGCGTTTAATAGCTCGGTATTGCAGCCTTAAAAATACAGCAACTCCGATATAAATTGCTATATCAAAAAAACTCTCATTAGCACCAAGAATAAAACAATAACAAATTTGAGTAAAATATAATATGATTGTCAGTAGCTTATCTCCAGCTGAAAGTTCAAAAAAATAGAAAACTGATAATACAAGTGCCATAATAACAAAAGGCATACCTAATGTTATAATAAGTGAAAAAACACTACTACCACGTCCAGCGGCCTCAACAAAAGCACTCTCATACCTATCGCTCGGCGATAAAATCCCTGAAATAACTTTGTCTATAATACCTTTCGGATTAAACGTTCCCGCTGTAAGCCCCAATAGCATGATATTTACTAAAATACTTCCCAATAAGAGCTTATGCATCCATTTTTTATCTCTTACAGAAAACTCGTGCACCGAAAATTCTTTATATTTCCGAATATCATTTCTATTTGCAGCTTTATATCCCACCCATAAAGCTGCATGATACAAAATTAAGTAAAATATAACTAAACCGGGATTTCTTATATTAAAATGTATCGGTCCAAAAAAACATAGAAGGACTGTAACAGATAAATAGATTATCAGATAATTCATTAGATTGGGCAGTTTTATAGATGACGTTTTTCTTAAACCATTTGAATTTATACTCATTTACTCATCTCACTTAAACGTATTATGTTGACAATCTTGCATGTATCTTGGCCAATATTTTACATATACAGTAAAACTTTTTACCTATCATTTTTATATATAATAATTTTAGTTTTGAAAAAGTAAAATTATATTTATTTTTGCGCCAATTTGGATAATCTTTTGAAAATTGTTCAATTATTTCCTTCACTTCGTTTATAGAAACATTCGCCTTAAAAGCATTTATCGTCACCCCATACACAACTGTTTTTATACCTAAATATTCTAAAACTTCATAATTGGAAGAAAAATTCGATTCTATGTGCTTAAAAGCCAACAATAACGATTTATATACTTGCAAAGAAGGTCTGTTAGAGGCTGAAATTTTTCTTATAAAATAATTATACAGTGGCTTTTTAATAACAGATAATTTTTTCGCATTAATCTCTAAACACGGTACACTGGCTATATCTTCTCCATTTCTTAAATTGGGAATAAAATTTTTCACAAAAATAGATTTTTTCAATAATATCAAGCATAAAGAAGCTTTACTATAAACAATAATATCTTCCTTTGTAGAAAACTTATCAATTCCCGACAAATAATGAATATCTTCTGATTTTTTCCCCGATTCATACACTTTCCGATATTCGCACATGACCAAATCAGAATTATCTTTCTCCGTAGCTCCTATCATTTCTTCAAGATATGTTGACTCATAATAGTCATCCGAATCACAAAAAGCTAACCATTGTCCTTCAGCACACTCAGCCGCTTTATTTCTAGAAATAGCCGGCCCTGAATTAATAGTATTTTTAATAAGTTTTATATTTAAATCGTTATGTTCCTGATAATTTAGAATCATGTCATATGTATCATCCGAAGAACAATCATCCACGCAAATCACTTCAAAGTTTTTATATGTTTGTCTTTCTAATGCTGAAAGACACCTTTCTATCCACTTTGTACAGTTATAGCACGGTATAATAACTGATATAGTCGGTAAAGTTTCATTTTCGTTCATTTGTAATTCTCCATTTTACAATGTTACTGATAGTTTGTATATTCAAAAACTACCGATTACGAAGAATTCGATCCGGATATGTTTTTGCACAATACTTCTTCCCTTTTTTCAAATCATCGCACCCAAAAGCAATGCTATTATACTTTTTTACAAAATCATCGCTATTTCCGATTAACTTTGCAGGGTTTCCAGCGACAATAGAACCATCTGGATAGGATTTTGTCACAACCGCCCCAGCTCCTACAATGACATCTTTTCCCAGTGTAACACCAGGAAGAATAATAGAATGCGCTCCGATAAAACAGTTATCTCCAATTCTAACTTCCCCCAAAATATCACTAACCTCCGGCGAAATGCGGTCTATACTGTTATCATGCGTAAGCAGTTGTACATTGTTGGAAATTGTGACATTGTTCCCAATTGTAATTAAAAAACTCTCCGAAGTAGAAATATCGGAGTAAATGCAACATCCATCACCAATGCAAATTCCTTTTTTACGGAAATACTTACTTTTAATTACGGAAGATTTACCCCCCCCCCAAAAAAACGCATTTATTTTACATTTGATTTTCACTATAATCCATCCGAGCATTTTTCTTTCTCCTCTTTGACATTTATTTTAAGGAATATCTGTATTTCAAGAGAATTTTTTTAATTTTCTCAGGCACAAAGTACTTTATTCTAGCCTTAATACGAGCAATACGAAAGCGTTGTTTAAACCGCTTTTGAATTTCTTCTGCAGAACATTCGCGATACTCTCGCAGGAACACTTCACGAAGCTTTGTATATCGGCTTGGTTCCCGAAGTTGGGCGTTGTTTACCAAGGCAAAAGTAGTGTTTATATTTGCACTGTATATATTCAGTTCTTTAAACACATTTTTTGCTTTTTCCGTGTTCAACAGCACGATAGAGCAACCATCGGTTATGTCAAAATCAAATTTTTGTCCTTCCGCTCCCCAACAATCTCCAAGAGTAAAATCCCCAACTCGATTCAAATTCGTATACTGACAAGTGTAACAGCTCTCTCTATAAATTGCACAAGACAAATAGTAGTAATAGTAATAATTTGAAAAATAAAATTGTTTCTTATTAAAGGTTTCCCCATTTTTTCTTTTAAATCTTGCAATACCGGCACAACTCCAACCGGAATTCTCTTTAGAGCGAAAATTATAATCAATACATACGGCTTGATTTCTTTCCTCTAAAAAAGCAATGAATTTATCAAAATAGCTTTGCGAAGCTACTCCATGACAAATAATATCTATAGTCAGTAGATTGAAATACTCTTTTTGTAAATATTTTCTTAACCCTGCGATTTGACAGGGCGTTCCAGAATATAAAACATATTTTCCGTTCTTTAAATCTTTTTCACATTCCTTAAAAGTATTACAAGTATTGCTTTGCACATATTTAGAACCGAATAAAGACGGTAATAAATTTTTATTATCTACTCTGACATGTGTCGCCTGCAAATGCCCGACATAAGCGCACCCATATACAATACCGCCCATATCTAAAACGTGAGTAGCGATGACTCCAAAAACACCTCCGCTTGTTTCTTGTAGTAACATTGAATTGTCTTTATTAGTGCAAGCATATAAATCAGGTTTACTCGAAATCGATTGAGAACAGTCTCCGATAGGACAAATTCTTTCACATAAACCACAATTTACACATTCCTCTAATTGTATTTTAGGGTATAAAAAACCGTTTTCATCCTTATATAACGTAATACACTGCCGTGGACATTTCTGAACACATGCACCACACGCGGTACAGAGAGATGACTTTTCTATCATATTTCCAATGCGTCCTTAAGAAATTTTAATGATTTTTCACGAATTGCTTTTATCTTATCATTCAGCACATTAAAATTAATCGGTTGTTCCGATAATACTTCACACTCTAAAAAACTCGCAATCTTTCGGCTTTCGAGTCCATATTCTTGTAATAAAAATCCTAATTTGTTTTGATTTTTACTGATTTTTGCAAAAAACTCTGTATTACAGACAATGGACAGAACTGTTCCATGAAACGTATCGGTAAATATATAATCGGCATTTTCAAACCATGAAAATAACTCCAATGGATCTGCTTGAATATTTTTGTCGCACCATTTATGATAATATCCCACGCTATAAACTTTCGAGTTTCTCTTTTTGGCAAACACTTTTATTGCTTTTACTGTTTCCGTATCATTCATCCTTTCATCATAAGAATAAACGATACAATATTTATTTTTACCAAACCTAACTTCATTCTCTTTTCTTTCTAGATTAAAGTCATATAACAGTACCGGATCGCATACTATCGATATTTCTCTATCGGTATATCGGGAGATAATATTATAGCTATTTTCGTCGCGTACAGAAATTTTTCCAAGCCTTTTAACCCCGGCTTCGACAAACTCCTCAGCAAAATGTTTCTCAATAAATTCATTCGTTGTCGGACCGCAACTTGCTGCATAAGATACTACTTTTTTACAAGGAACACCCATGCCCCAAAAACAAGGATTAAGCCCTGGTTCCAAACTGAATATCTCATCACTGCCTATAACGACAAAATCCAAATCCTCGGCTTTCGAATAATATTCGCCTTCCAATGCTTTTTCTTTTCTAAAATTGTCTAACTTATTTTTTTTGTTGAAATTATAAATTGTTCGTTTGATTCCTTTGGTCAATAAATATTTAATATAAATGGGAATCGAACGAACAGATATGGAATATTTATTTTCTATGCCTAATGTTAAAAAGTCATAATTCTTTTTATACTGTAAGGCTTTTGCATCTATCCCGAATTGTTTAAGCTGGGCACATAAAGCATATAATTGTAATTGTGCGCCATGATTATGTACATTATAGTGTGTAATAATTCCTATCTTCTTCATCATAATTTATTTGGTTATTACGTGTTCCTTGTAAAATCTGTTTTAATCCATTATGCAACTATAAATAAATTTATCCCACCTTATCCACTTCAATTGAGGGTAATCCTTCATTTATTGTTGTATCAAAATTTTTTCTCAACAGTTTTTCAAATATAAATTTTCTCACAAAATTGGGAAGTATAGAAACTACAAATTGAACTATAAGTGTCAATTTATAGTCCCACCATGATATATATCCGGTTTTGTATACTTCTTTCCGTCCAGATTTATATTTTTTATAATATGACATACCTCCACGCCTTTTGTACATATCACTCCCTGTACGTACATACACAAGATAATCATCTATATTTGCAAATTGTGAACCCGCCAAAATCATATTGACCCATAACAATGTATCTTCCATAAGCAAAGCATGTTGATAATTACCTGCTTTTAACACTGCACTTTTTTTATACATTACGGTCACATGATTAAGTCCATCCCGGCGTTTTTGATATTTTTTAATCGCCTCATCAGTTAAAGGAACTTTTCTAAGTGCAGTTATTTTATTAGGGGATTCAATAAATTCTTTTATATGGCTTCCGCAAACATCTAAATTAGGATTTTCCACAAACATTGCAAGTTGTTTTTCAAATCGATCATTCCTTGAAATATCATCTGTATCCATTCTTGCTATCAATTCGTTTGTACAATGAAGAATCCCTTCCCTTAGAGCTCTCCCTAATCCTTGATTTTCTTTTAATTCAACTCTAGTAATTAAATTCGGATATTTACTCTGATATTCGTCTAGAAGTACATACAGCTCTTCTGTTAAAGGTCCGTCTTCTACAATAATCCATTCAGAAGCCGGTATCGTTTGTTGAAGCAAACTTTCAAAGCAAGCACGAGCATATTGCGATTTTTCTTTGATATACAGCGACATCAATACTGAAAATTTGGGATATCTACTTTTTTCTCCTGAATATTCTTCCATTATTTACCTCTTTAATACAGCAAATACCGTCATAAACATTGTTTTTATATCACTCCAAAAGCCAAATTCCTCAATTGCTTTCAAGTTGTAAGACATTTTAGCGGGTAAAATTTTTTCGATATAAATTTTTTCGGGATCTTCCGTATTATTTAAAAGTTCCGCCTCGTCTTTGTAATAAATACTTGCCAAACTCGTTACCCCTGCCGGCAACAACAAAGTTGCCATCATTTCTGGCGTATAGACTTCAACATATTTCGGAACCTCCGGTCTCGTTCCTACGAAAGACATTGTTCCACGAAATATATCGATAAGTTGACAAATCTCATCCAAACGACATTTACGAATAAACTTCCCGACTTTCGTTATTCTCGAATCGTGGTTAACCGTAACCTTTGAGCCTTTATCGGCATTTACAAACATTGAACGAAATTTGAATATTCTAAAATGCTTTCCGTATTGAGTCACCCGCTCTTGCCGATAAAACACAGGACCTTTACTATCGATTTTTATTGCTATCGCCAAAACAAGAAACAGCGGAGATAAAACAACAAGCATTAAAACCGAAACAAAAATATCAAAGACGCGCTTCCAGAATAACGAAAAAATTTTTTTATGCAAAATATCGTAATATTTTTTTACTTCGTCTGTCTGCATTTCGGCGGGTAGTTTTTCCCATTTGCAAATTAACATGAAAGATACTCCCGCAAAATATCCACAAAATTGTCGATTACATATTGTACCTGTTCGTCCGTCAAGCAGGTATGCAACGGCAACGTGATTTCATGAGCGAAATGGTTGTAAGCATTCGGGTAATCTTTAATATTAAATCCGAGGTCTTTATACGCCGTGTGCATAGGAAGCGGCTTATAATGCACGTTGCAGGCAATGTCACGTTTTGCCATTTTCGTAATGATTTCGCCGCGCTGCTCGTAGGTAATGTTCGGTATTTCCGTTATATATAAATGTCCCGAAGATTCGTGTTCGCTTGTATAATGCGGCAACACTTTTACGCCGAGCGATTTCAATGCTGCATCATAACGCGCGACAATTTCCCTACGCCTTTTTAACATATCGGGATAACGTTCAAACTGCTTTAATCCGATTGCAGCAACAACGTCCGTCATATTACACTTATACCAAGTGCCTACAATGTCGTACTCCCAAGCACCAAGTTTTGTCTTAGCGAGAGCGTCTTTCGACTGACCGTGAAGACTCAAAAGTTGAAGTTTATGATAAATATCTTCATCGCCGATTCCGTAAATCGTCCGCCAAGTAAGCGCACCGCCTTCCGCCGTCGTAAAATTCTTTACGGCGTGAAAACTAAAACTCGAAAAATCAGCGATAGAACCGACCATCCTTCCGTGCCATTTTGCACCGAATGCATGCGCCGTATCCGCACAAACGGCAATTCTGCCGATTGCTTTCTGAATCTCGTTTGACGGCTTGAATAAATATTTCTTTTTCTCTACAATTTCAAAAATACGGTCGTAATCGCAAGGCACGCCGCCAAGATCTACAGGAATAATTACTTTCGTTTTTTCCGTAATCGCCTTTTCAAGTGCGTCGTAGTCCATTTCAAGACTATCCATTTGCGAATCAATGAGTTTCAATGTTGCACTGACGTGACAAACAACGGAAGCAGAAGCCGTATAGGTATATGCAGGAACAATTACTTCATCGCCCGCTCCTACCCCAAGAATATGTAATGCCATTTCTGCACAAGCCGTCTGCGAATTCAGGCATACGCACTTATTCACGCCGACCCATTCGGCTATTTCTTTTTCAAGTTGTTTCGTTTTCGGACCGGTGGTAATCCAACCGGAGCGCAAAGCCTCAGCTACTTCGTTAATTTCAAGCTCGGATATATCCGGAGGGGAAAAAGGTACTTTCATTTGTCATCTTCCTTTTACATTCCGTCTTCAAAGCAATAATTATTTCCTTCGGGCGTTCTTTTTGCGAGTTTGTCTCCGTAAAAAGTTTGCCCGTGCTTTACTTCTGTTTGCGGTTGAACATATGTATTGTCCACGACCGTTGCTCCGCAACAAATCGTAGAACCTTCTCCGATTTTGCTGCCATAATCGATAACGGCGTTTGCCCTGATATAGCAACAGTCGCTTATAATTGCCTCACTATTTATCACTGCAAACGGCTCAACCATGACGCCTTTTCCAACTTTTGCCTTTCGGCTAACATATGCTTTCGGACTAATCAAAGTCGCAATCTTATATCCGCATTCCTCAAGTATACGGGTCAGTTTCAATCTTTCTGTTGAAGCTGATAATGCAACAAAAGCAAACAAAAACTCTGTTATTTTATTTTTATAATTTTCATTATTCGGTGTCTCGTCGAGTGTAACGATGTTCTCAAATTCGCCTGTTTCCTCAGCTATTTCTTTTGCTGTTTGTCCGTATTGTCTTTCGCCTAATATCAGTAAATTTTTGTTACCGCTCATTTCTATTCATTCTTCTCCAAACATATCTTAACTTTTTAGCAACGTGTTTCGTTTTTATCCGCAAACTCCGATCTGAGACAATTTTCTAAGTTGTATTGAAGTGAGTTTTCCGTTTTTTAATGCCCTACGTTGTTCTGCAATCCAAATTTGAAGGTCAATGCCATCAATCTCATATCCACGTGGTACTTTCACCGTTCCGTTTTCGCGATAGTATCTCACCGCGCGTTCATAAGCGCAGTTCCACTTATACTCGTTGACATCAGGCACAAAGCCTATATTGTCCAAGCGTTTCTTTTGTTCTTCGGTAAGCCCCTTGCGTGCCGTACCTTTATATGCTGAACGCTGATTTTGTATCCATTTTCCAAGTGCATAACCGTCATCGGTAACAAAATCCCCCTTTACCAACAAATTCCCGTTTTTTTTGAAATAACTCTTTGCATACTTAAAACCGATTTCCCACGGATTATCATAGCTCCACGTCATCCCTATATCCTCCAAAAGCGCTATCCGTTTTGCATCCAATTTTCCAGTGTATTTACTACCACGCTGAATAGCCAGCCACCGACCTACTGATTTTCCATTTTTTGAAATATAATTTTTCGGGATATTTAAATGTCCGTTTTCCTTAAAAAATTCTTTTGCGCACGTATATTGTTCCTGCCACGAAATGTCGCTGTTCGTTGCGCTCTTTTGAACACCGAGCGACAGTAACTTTTTCTCTTGTTCCTCGTTTAATGTTTTTTTAGTACCGTTCTTACCTATAGATTTCCCGTTTAGTCTGGCTTTCTGTTCCGAAAACCACCGTCCAAGCCACACTCCTTCCACAACGTAATCGGACGGAATTTTCAAATCGCCATGTTCTTCGTAATACTGCTCCAATAATTCAAATTTCTTTTTCCATGTATCTGTTTTTTCAAACGAAACACCGAGAGCAAGCAGCTTTTCACGCTTTTCCGTCGAAAGCTTCTCCGCTGTGTCTATCTGCCGACGTATCCACCGTCCTAAAGCCAAACCGTCTTCCGTTACATACATCACCGGAATATTTAAATCACCATGTTTTGCTTTATAATCGCACGCCGCCTCATATTCTTTGTTCCATATATTTTTAAATCGACCTTCCCAAGAAAACCCTAATTCATCAAGCCGTTTTATTTGTTCTATCGTCAGTTCCGCCCCTTTCCCTATATTGTTCTTTCGATTGCGGATATTAGATACCCAGGCTCCGAGTCGCAAACCTTCCCTAGTCACATAATATGACGGCACATTCACATTTCCTTTCTCGCGATAATAGGCAAGCAACGCCTCGTAGTTTTTCTCAAACAGATAGTCGGGAACATCCCAAACCATGCCTATTTCATCAAGGAGTTTTATTCGTTCGTCTGTCAAATACGCCCTACAAATTCCGCTCTTGCGATAACTACGAAGTTGAGCAACCCATCGTCCTAATTTCACCCCGCGATACGCTTTATCCGTAACGCTCGGCAACAAATTGTTATACTGTTTAAAATAATCTTTCGCGGCCGCATAATTCTTCTCCCAAGAAATATCGCGCGAACTTTCCCAACGCATTCCGATACTGTCGAGCTTCTCTATTCTCTCCCGCCCGAGTATCCCGAACTGTTCACCACGCCTTACGTTTCTCTGCGTCGTCAGCCAGCTTCCCAATGAATATCCCTGCTCGGTCTTATATTTTTTCGGGACTTCCAAGTTGCCGTTCTTCTCGTAATACCTTTTCGCTTCCCCGAACATATACTCCCACGATGCCGCCAGCGTATCATTCAGCTTTTCAAACAATTGTACGCAGTCGCGTACTTCGTCTATAATTTTGAAATACTCGTTTACGATTTCATTTTCCAAGCCTCTTTCGCGGTAATACGTCATTACTACCTGCATTTCGTCCTCTATCGTCCCGATCGAATACAGGTTGTCTATATTCATTACGATATCGAATATAACGGCTTTCGTCATTTTGCTCGCAGATAACGCCCGCCCTATCTGTTGTTTGTAAATAATCGGAGATACCGTCGGACGAAGTAAAATAACGCCGCTCACATCGTCGACATGTACCCCTTCGTTCAGCATATCGATACAATACAACAGCTTTAAGTGATCGCTCTCGTCCTTTTTGAAGTTCTCAAAGGCTTTGCTCGTTTCGGGATCATCCGAATACGCTTTATAGATATGCGGATTACCGTCTATTTCCCCGAACCATTCCTCTGCATATCCCGTCATCTCCTCCATATGTTCGACATTCGCGCAGAATACGATATACTTCCCGCGCTTATTCTCCATATGCTTCTCGAAGATTTCGGGCAATCCGTCCGCTTTATCCAATGCTCGACGCAACGCTTCCAGATATTTCTCCCCTGCGTCTCTCACCGCCTTGTTTTTCGCATGTTTTACTCGGTAAGAATACTTTTCCAAATCCTTTTGATATTGGAACACGGAGAGCACGTACTTCGGCGGATTGAGTATCCCGCGCACAATCGCTTCCCCCAGCGTCATCTCGCTCGCGATATTCCCCTCAAACAATTCCTCCGCCATGTCTCTCTGATTATCCAGATAACGGATATTCGTTGCAGACAGTCCTAAAACTGGAATATCCGCATACGTCCGTAAAATCTTTTGTACCCCTTTCCCCCATACTTCCGCTCCGCAACGGTGAAATTCGTCCAATATGATATATTCCGGCTTTATCTCTTCGATTTCACTGTCCGAAAGGTATGTCAGTTTGGCATAGGTATAAAAAGTAATATTGTCAGGCGTATATCCTTCCGAAGTGCTTTTCAGATTTTCTATCTGCGTCTTGAAAATATATTCGCTCGGTGAAAGCCATAAAATCTTCTTGTCGGGATTCTCCTCGCAAAGCTTAAAGGCAATAAAAGATTTGCCCGTCCCGGTGGGATGGACTATTGCCACTTTTCCTTCTCTTTCAAGCAAGGCTTTTGCGGTTTTGTATGCAACTCGATTGTGTTCATACAGTTTTATCGCCATTTTTCTCTGTTTCTCTTTTCCGATAACGTGTTACAGGCTGTTTTCTTTCCTCTTTTCTGACCTCCTATTATCATAATAGGCGGTCGTTTTTTCAAAAAAACGACCGCCTGTTTACAATGACTATTCTTCTCTAAAAATCGGAGAAAGGATTTTTGACGAATTTTGCGATAAATGCTTTCAAACTATTGCCTTATTTATAAGTTTATGCTATAATATACATTATATTGAGCCACCTATTATGATAATAGGTGGCTCTTTTATATTCTGTTTTGTACCGATTTTTTCGACGATTACCATTCTGAAATTAACCGTCCGACTCTGTTCATCATTTCTCGTTTATGCTCCATTAGGCTATGCACATATCGGTTCAAGGTAATATTCGTATTCTTATGTCCCAGAATTTCCGACAAGGTTTTCACATCCATTCCGCATTCCAGTGCTCGCGTCGCAAATGTATGCCTTAAAGCATGAAATCCTTTATGCGATATCTTTATTCTGTTCAATAATCTCTCGAATATTCTCTGATATCCTCTCAACGATATTCCTTTATCTGCGTTCGATACCACATACTCGGAATAGCTTTTCTTTTTCCATGCTTTCATCAGTATCAATAGTTGTTTCGGTACGGGCACTTCTCTTATCGAGGTATTTGTTTTCGGACTTTCCGTTATCCGTACATATTTTCCCGTTTTATCTCTTCCCTCATAGCAAGTCTTATTTATCATCAGTACTCCTCTTGTGATATCTATATCACCCCACGTCAATGCAAGTAATTCTCCGATTCTGATCCCCGTATACAAACTTATTATTACTCCGTATAGTTTGGGATCATTTCTCCTGAATATTTCTTGTTCTATGACTCTTTGTTCCTGCTTGGTAAAACATGTTACTTGTTTTTCCTGTACTTTTGGACGTCTGATTCTGTCTCCCGCATACTCTTTTATAATCCCGAGCTTAAACGCTGTTTTTAAGGAAGTTTGAACTACTGTAATTATCCCGTTTACCGAATTTGCAGACAATCCCTTTCCGGTTCTTTTATTCCCTTTTTGTAACAATTCCCTCGTATACCTCTGTAAGCTCAATGGCGTAATCTCTTCTATATTATCCTCTCCCAAATGAGGAATAATATGTCCGAAAACTATCTCCGAATACCTTATGTACGTTCTCTGTTTCAACGACGGTTTTACGTAATTTTCCAGCCATTCTTTTATCCAGTCCTTATATTTCATATTCTCTCCTAAATCTTTTTTCTTCCTTTTATTGTATCATTTCTTTAACCAATTAAAAAAGTAACTCGCCAGTAAAGCCTATAAATTGCCTTATCGCGATTTTTATGTTATAATATAATCATGAGAAAGGGATATAGAATTTTGTCCGTCGAGGCAGCGGATATTTATAAGCAAGAACGAGAGAACGGAGTTGAGCCAGGCTTCTTGTTGTCTGAAAAGGACAGCGGATATTTCCGTTTGTTTAAAATTTTTTTGGATGATTCGTTGGACAGTGAAGAACTTAAAAACGCATTTGAGCGTATCTGCCGCAAAAAGTTTTCTTTTAAGGATAAGTATGAAAATCTCTATACTCTCTCCGTCATCAACGTCAAATTCAATTATATTTTCAAGTCCGAAAGCGGTAATCCCGTCAATCTTAAAGCCCTTCGCGAACATTTCTATGCAAACGGCTTTTATGTGAACGGAAATCATTACGTTCGCTACAAACGCAGCGCGGGCAGCTCGCGCGAAGGCAAGTGTCTTTTTATTGACGAACGTTTACGACGTGCTATGTCCAAATGGAGCGAATGCGGCTTGAAACCGCAGACAGATCTCGCCTCTTGGGAATCGTATAGAGCCCTTTCGCTCAGCAGCATCAAAGATACGGTAAAAATATCTTTGAACGGCATCCTCTTTGTCCCCGATTATAAAAGTGCTTTTACG
>OJMG01001098.1_pt1 | contig 26036 bp, 22 predicted proteins | sample 1597141 | NCBI WGS metagenome assembly OJMG01 (sample SAMEA2452119, study PRJEB22498) | human gut metagenome | biome: human feces; feature: human gut; material: feces | place: Australia | collected 2012 | reverse complement strand
GTAACCTATATTTTCGGTACAGCCGGCTCCGAGTGATGCCAGTATCCAAGCGGAGCCGGCTGTACCGAAAATATAGGTTACGGCATATGCCACGGGAATTGCATTGATGAAAGTGGCTTTTTGCGCATCGCTGATACTGAGTCCGTTGATTGTATCTTCGGCCACTCCGATAACGGCGGAAATCGTTTGTGAACCGGCTAATAGTCCGGCTGCCTCCCCTACGTGGTAACCCATTATTTTTGCCAATGCCCAAGCGGAAACAAGGCTGACGATACACATCAGTACGGCAAACCCCACTTGGGGCAAACCGTCTTTTTTCAGTCCGCGAAAGAACTGCGGTCCTACTTTGTAGCCCACGGCGAAAAGAAAGAGCAGAAAGAATACTGCTTTCATCGGGCCGTCTACTGTAATATCTAATTGTCCTACCAACACGCCTACCAGCAGGACGCTTGTTACGGTACCGAGTGAGAACTTTCCTATTTTCAACCGGCCTATCCAGAATCCTGCAAAAAGTGTTAGAAAAATGGCTAACTCAGGATGTACCCTCAGTTGATTTATAATCCATTCCATAATTAAGTTGTTTTAGGTTTATATATTCGGTTCGTTTAATACTTAGTACAACAGTATTTCGTGAAAAGTGTTTCGTTAAACCTTCATTTCATCATGTTAAACTTTCTGTTTGATAGCGTACCTGTATGTATCGATCTGTTTATGTATTGATGTGTTAATTTATAAAAAAAAGGTAACAGGCAGAGTTTGTTTAATAATTGATATAGAATGATATATCTGAGATTGGTAAATTCGGACTACATAGGTTATAAGTACTCTTTAAGGGGATAATATGTCAAATAGAACAATTAATCCGACTATTAGAACTTCTTTAGGTATGCAGGAGAGCCTAACTTTGTAGGCAATTTTAATTTATCTAAAACAACAGAAATGGAACAAGAAATTAAACCGGCATCAGGACGTCTTGGCGTCTTGGTTGTAGGTGTTGGTGGCGCAGTTGCTACCACTATGATAACAGGAACACTGGCTTCTCGCAAGGGATTGGCAAAACCAATAGGTTCTATTACACAGATGGCCGCAATGCGCATGGAAAATAATGAGGAAAAACTCATTAAAGACATCGTACCTTTAACAGATTTGAACGACATTGTATTCGGTGGATGGGACATTTTCCCTGACAATGCTTACGAAGCTGCTATGTATGCTGAAGTATTGAAAGAAAAAGACCTGAATGGGGTGAAAGAAGAATTGGAGGCTATCAAACCGATGCCCGCCGCTTTCGACCATAATTGGGCCAAACGTCTGAACGGAACTCACATCAAGCAGGCTGCTACCCGTTGGGAAATGGTAGAACAACTTCGTCAAGATATCCGCGATTTTAAAGCTGCTAACAACTGCGAACGTATTTCAGTGTTGTGGGCTGCAAGTACAGAGATCTATATTCCTCTGTCGGAAGAACACCAGTCATTGGCTGCCTTGGAAAAAGCAATGAAAGAAAACAACACGGATGCCATTTCTCCAAGTATGTGTTATGCGTATGCTGCTATTGCAGAAGGTGCTCCGTTCATCATGGGTGCTCCTAACTTGTGTGTAGATACTCCGGCTATGTGGGAATTCTCCAAGAAGATGAATGTGCCTATTTCCGGTAAAGACTTCAAGAGCGGTCAGACATTGATGAAAACGGTGTTGGCACCGATGTTCAAAACTCGTATGTTAGGCGTTAGCGGTTGGTTCTCTACTAATATCTTAGGTAATCGCGACGGTGAAGTTTTGGATGATCCTGCAAACTTTAAAACAAAAGAAGTCAGCAAATTATCTGTGATCGATAACATCTTCGAACCGGAGAAATATCCTGACTTGTATGGTGACGTATACCACAAAGTACGTATCAATTATTACCCTCCTCGCAAAGATAATAAGGAAGCGTGGGATAACATCGACATCTTCGGATGGATGGGCTATCCGATGGAGATAAAAGTAAATTTCCTTTGTCGCGATTCTATCCTTGCTGCTCCTATTGCACTCGACTTGGTTCTGTTCAGTGACCTGGCTCTTCGTGCGGGCATGTGCGGTATACAGACTTGGTTGTCATTCTTCTGCAAGAGCCCGATGCATGATTTTGAACATCAGCCGGTACATGACTTGTTCACACAATGGAGAATGGTAAAAGAAACATTGCGTAATATGATCGGTGAAAAAGCACCGAGTTATCTCGATTGATACTGATAGAATGAAATATGCACTCATTGCAGCCGGACAAGGTTCACGTTTGGTCTCAGACGGAATCCAAGTACCTAAACCTTTGGTGAAGGTAGGAGGTGAACCTTTGTTGGGGCGCTTATTGCACATTTTTCTTAATAATAATGCAGACTCGGTCTGCATTATTATTAATGAAGAAATGACAGAGGTCCGTGATTTCCTGGAACAGCAACATTTGCCGGTGCCGCTTCACGTTGTGGTGAAGTCTACTCCCGATTCATTTCATAGCTTTTATGAACTGATGCCTTATTTGAAGGGAGAAGGTAAATTTTGTCTTACTACGGTAGATCCGATTTTCCGTGAACCGGAGTTTTCGGATTATATCCGTGCTTTTCGGGAGAGTGATAAAGAGGATGCCTTGATGGCAGTAACCGACTTTATTGATGACGAACGCCCGTTATATGTCAAGACCCATCCTGATAATCTGAAAATTGTGGGGTATGCCAGTGAATCGTATCCCGATTGCCGGTACATTTCCGGGGGAATTTATTGTATGAATCAAAAGGCTCTTTCTCTGTTGCCTGCTGCCATGGAGAAAGGAGTATCTCGTATGCGTGGCTTTCAGCAGTATTTAGTGGACGCTGGACTGCAGGTACAGGCCTATCCTTTTTCAAAGGTAATAGACATCGATCATGCAACAGACGTTGAAAAAGCCGAACGCTTTTTAGAAGAACAGACTATTAAATGAAATCATATACTTTTGCGGGAATACAGCGATATTCCCTTTTCTCTCCCAATCATGTCGGGAACGATGCTGCTATCTTTTCTGCTGTGGCCCAGTATCTGGAAGAAAATGGCCATAGGGTCAATCTATATACCGAGCAGGAGTTTCTGACCAATCCTTTAAATGAGAAGTTTGTTTTCACAATGATGCGTAGCAAAGCTGCTGTCCGTAACTTGCAAAAAGTTGAAAGAAAAGGAGTGGTGGCTGTCAATTCTGCTTTCGGCATTGAGAATTGCACGCGTGAGCAGATGACTGCTTTATTATTAAAACATCAGGTTCCTCATCCCGAAAGTCTTATCTGGGATGTTCACGAGGAACTTCCGGTTAGTCTTATCGAATCGGAATTCGAACCCTGCTGGGTGAAGCGTGCCGATTTTCATGCCATCCATAAAGAAGATGTGACGTATATACGGACTTGTAGCGAGTTGCGGGAAGTGATGGCCGAATATGCGTTGCGCGGTATCGAGCGTGTCGTGATAAACAAGCATCTGGCAGGTGATTTGATCAAGTTTTACGGTGTTTCCGGTACCGGATTTTTCTATTGGTTCTATCCGTTGGAAGGACATCATAGCAAATTCGGTTTAGAAGCTATTAATGGTGCTCCGAAAGGTATCTCCTTTTCAGAGGATGCGTTGTGTCATATTTGTGACGAGGCGGCGAAAGTGCTGCAAGTCGATGTATATGGCGGTGATTGCATCGTATCTCCGGACGGTAGTATTCGTATTATCGATTTTAACGATTGGCCGAGTTTTGCCCCTTGTCGTAAAGAAGCGGCCATAGCCATCGGGCAGGCTGTTCTGCAAAAAACTAAAAATGCGGATTTATGAGTAATGAAATAAGTAAAAACGGATTGGAAGCAACTTTAAAATCGGCGGATACCGAAGAGTGGATCGATTTGTTGTTTTACCGTCCTGTCGGTTACCGATGGGCGCTTCTTTTTCATAAAATGGGAGTTACTCCCAATGCGATAACGATTGCTTCCATCTTTTTGGGAGTTGCGGCAGGGATATTGTTTTATTAGAACGATCTTTTGCTGAATGTGATAGGCATGTGCCTGTTGGTTTGGGCCAACATGTACGACAGTGCCGACGGACAACTGGCACGTATGACCGGACAGAAGTCCGAGATCGGACGGATATTGGACGGTGTGTCCGGTGATTTTTGGTTTATCTCTATCTATGCAGCCATCTGTTTGCGCTTGACTCCGGAGTGGTCTTATTGGATCTGGATACTGGCAGCCGTGACCGGCTTGTGTCATAGAAGCAGGCAGCAATGGCCGATTATTACCGGAACATTCATCTTTTCTTTTTGAAAGGGAAATCGGGTAGCGAACTCGATAATTATGTGCAGCAAAAAGCCATTTACAACTCTTTGTCCTGGAAAAAAGATTTCATCCGGAAACTCTTCCTTTGGTTTTATTGCGATTATACCCGTTCTCAGGAGCGTCTTACTCCGGCTTTCCAGCGTTTTTTCGCTTTGTTGCAGCAACGATACGGTGCAGTGGCTCCACAGGAGATCCGTGACGAATTCCGCCGGGAGAGTCTGCCGTTGATGAAATACACCAACATTCTCTCTTTCAATACCCGGGTGACCGTTCTCTTCATCAGTCTGCTCATCAATGAGCCGTGGCTGTATTTTGTTTTTGAACTCACGGTGCTGAACGGACTGTTGATTTATATGATCTGGCAGCACGAGCGGTTGAGTAATAAGTTGTACAAAGAAATACAGATGTCATAATGAATAGCAAATTCCGAAATATCTTTCTGGTCTTTGGAGTGGTGGCTGTGGTTATCATGCTTTTCACGTTCGATGTGTCGTACGATGATTTGCTGAATAATTTAAGGCGTGCCGGTTTTTACCTTCCGTTGGTTTTATTACTTTGGCTGTTTATCTACTTGATAAATACCCTTTCGTGGTATATCATTCTCCGGAGTGGAGGAAAAACCTCTCCGTTGGGTTTTATGCAGTTGTATAAGTTTACGGTTTCGGGATTTGCCCTCAATTATGTCACTCCGGTGGGACTGATGGGAGGAGAGCCTTACCGGATCATGGAGCTGACTCCGTTTGTAGGGATGGAAAGGGCTACTTCGTCGGTCATTCTCTACGTGATGATGCATATCTTTTCGCATTTCCTGCTGTGGCTCAGTTCCGTATTTATTTATGTCTGTGTTTATCCGGTAAGTTGGGAGATGGGGATTGTTTTGGGATTGATAACCGCTCTCTGCCTGTTTCTCGGCACTCTGTTTGTGAAAGGATATCGTCATGGCATGGCGGTGGCATGTGTACGTATGGGAAGCCACATCCCTTTTTTGAAGCACCGTGTCATTCGTTTCTCGGAAACCCATAAGGAGAAACTTGAAAATATAGACAAACAGATTGCTTTGCTTCATCAGCAGAAAAAGAGTACTTTTTACAGTGCTTTGTTTTTGGAATATTCGGCGAGAATCGTCAGTTGTCTGGAAGTATGGCTCATTCTGAATGTGCTGACTACAAATGTCAGTTTTGTAAACTGCATCCTCATCGTGGCTTTTTCTTCCTTGCTGGCCAATTTGCTGTTTTTCCTTCCCATGCAGTTGGGAGGGCGCGAAGGTGGTTTTGCTTTGGCAGTGGGAGGACTTTCCCTATCGGGAGCCTATGGTGTGTATGCGGCACTTATCACACGGGTACGTGAGTTGTTCTGGATCGTTATCGGTCTTGCATTAATGAAAATAGGAAATAAAAAATGATACATACGGAAAAAGTAAAAGCGCTGGCTTTTGATTTTGGCGGTACACTCGATTCGCCGTTTATGCATTGGATGAAGATTTATCTGAAGCTCTATGGCGAGGAGTTGCATTTACCGCTTACGGGAGAGAATTTCAGAGACTCTTATGTGTATGCCGAACAGATGATGGAGCGCTTGCAACTGGTGAAAACCTCACATTCATTGCTTGAAACACAGTCTTTCAAAACCCGTTTGCAATTTGATGATCTGATCAGAAGGGGGATTCTGCCGGATACGCAAGAGAACAGGGAAGAACTGCCGGAGCGTGCGGCACGTCTTGTGACTGATTTTTCTTCCCGTTATGTGATTCTTTCGAAAGAGGTGTTGGAACCGTTGTCAAAACGGTATACATTGTTGTTGGTATCCAATTATTATGGTAATTTGAAGAAGATAGTAACCGATTTGGGTATCGTATCTTATTTCTCTTCAATAACCGATTCTACACTGGAAGGAATCCGCAAACCGGATGCTGCTTTGTGGAAGTTAGCTATCGACCGTGCCGGATTTGCTCCGGACGAGGTAGTCGTGATAGGCGATTCGGTGAAGAACGATATTCTTCCGGCTTTGTCTTTGGGGTGTCAGGTGGTGAAAGGGTGTCCTTCTATGGCTGATGTAACCGAAGATGTGTCCTGCATCACTTCCTTGAAAGAACTGCTGGACATTTTGTAACAGGCTCTCTTTTAATTGGAGAAGTTATTATTGTTTGCCTTACACTTCTTTCTGGCAGGTACTCCTTTTTCCCAAAGGAAGAGAAGCCATGCAGCGTGATTTTTACATTTGATGGAGGTGAAATAGATAATTAAAAAAACAGAAGTCGATGAATAATTTTATCTTTTACAGTCCCACCGAATTTGTATTCGGTAAAGATACGGAAGCGCAAACAGGCGCTTTGACTGTTAAGTATGGTGCTAAGAAAGTGATGATTGTTTATGGAGGCGGTTCGGTGATACGCAGTGGCTTATTGTCACGTGTGGAAAGTTCACTGAAAGGAGCTGGAATCGAATACTGCATGTTGGGTGGCATACAGCCCAATCCGATCGATACCAAAGTGTACGAAGGTATCGATCTCTGTCGGAGTGAAAAAGTCGATTTTTTGTTGGCTGTAGGCGGTGGATCGGTGATAGATACTGCCAAAGCGATAGCTGCCGGCGTTCCTTATCCCGGTGATTTTTGGGATTTCTATATTGGTAAGGCCAAAGTGACGAAAGCTCTGAAAGTAGCGGTAGTGCTTACCATTCCTGCCGCCGGTAGCGAGGGTTCCGGTAATACCGTTATCACTAAAGTTGATGGCTTACAAAAACTTAGTCTCCGTGTGCCCGAACTGTTGCGTCCTGTTTTTGCGGTGATGAACCCCGAACTTACCTATACGCTTCCCCCTTTTCAGACGGCTTGTGGCATTGCCGATATGATGGCGCATATCATGGAACGTTATTTCACCAACACGAAGGAGGTGGAAATCGCTGATCGTCTTTGTGAAGGAACCCTTCTTGCTATTATCAAAGAAGCGTCTACGGTGATGAAAGAACCGGAGAATTACGGTGCCCGCGCCAACTTGATGTGGTGTGGAACTATTGCCCACAATGGTACATGTGGAGTCGGTTGTGAAGAAGATTGGGCTTCTCACTTTCTGGAGCATGAGATCAGTGCCATTTACAATGTGACTCATGGTGCCGGTCTTTCCGTAATTTTCCCTGCCTGGATGACTTGGATGACAGAACACAATATGGATAAGATCGTTCAATATGCTGTTCGTGTATGGGGTGTTCCGGAAGCAGATGATAAAAAAGCGGTTGCTTTGGAAGGGATTGCCCGGTTGAGAGCTTTTTTCAAATTCATTGGTTTGCCTGTTACTTTTAGAGAGTTGGGTATTGAGCATCCGGATATTGACCGTCTGGCCGATAGTCTTCATCGAAATAAAGGCGAGTTGGTAGGCAATTATGTGAAGTTGACAAAAGAAGACAGTAAAGAAATCTACCGATTGGCTTTGTAAGGAAAATACCAATATACGTACTGCCCCGTTACATATATCCTAATTTATCGTTAGGTATATTGTAACCATGTTAATAACGTATTCTTGTATACGGAGAATAGTTGTTATTGATTATGAAAAAAATATTTATTCTATTGATATATAATAATTTAATAGGCGCAATTTCTATTTTAGAAGTTAGAAAGAACTTTTTGAATTGGAGGGATGCTTTATTTATACTTGTCAATTAAGTAACTTCGTTATTGTCTGTATTGGACATTTCATATTGACAGATTTCTGTTGTTTATATGTAATGTGTTGATTCTTAACAAGTAAAAAGTAATTTTTTATATTACATAAGAGTATGTATTTTTGATTGTGTTAACGATATACTTTTACTATGCAAAAGTGTATATTCTTCATATGGAAAAACATATACCTTTATATAATAAAAATCTATTGTTAATTATCTATGTTAATAATGTTAGTGTAAAATGTGAGAGACAGCATCTTTTTATAAAAAATCCGGTTTGGATAAAGAGTGTATAGAGTAGGAAGGCATTCATTTAGAAAGACAGTGTAGCTGGCGAGAGAACGTAATAGATGATATATCGAAAAAACTATACCCTAAAAGTTAGATATAAAACTTTTAGGGTATAGTATTATTATAACCAGAGGTATATCAAGATTATCCGAAGTTATTGGCGTTTTTATTTTGTACCGTACGCACCAAAGTGAGCTTGTACGGCTGGTGAGGTATATGTTTTTCCACCTACGCTTAGTCCGGTCGTACCGAAGTATGGAGCTGCAAAAGTCTCGGAAGCGGAAGCTGCACCCGACAATACGGGAGAACCGGATTGTACATGGAAATCCCAATTGTCATTGTAATCGTACGAAGTAAGTTTTGTGCTATTGATGTCAAAATTCACAAACTTCGGATCTTTGGAATCTGTTTGGGTAGCGATGATGCTGTGGGCATCGACAACGCCTTGATAGTAGCTTTTGTGTGCATAATTGTAGCCTTCCCAAGCATAGGCTACGCCACTCTCTTTTTCGCCGTTGAATACGATATCACTTTTTTGATTGCCTGAAGCATAGTAATTGTAATCGATGACAGAGGCTGAGGCATAACCCTCTTCCGGATCGTTGGGCAGATTGTAAGAAGGAGTTTGAGCACGGAACTTACAGTTTACCATTAGATTGTTGAATACATTGGCCAAAACATTCTTTTCTGCATATACACAACCGCCTTTTTCTCCGTCGCGGCGCCATCCTGCATTTATGATAGTATTGTTGTAAGCTTGTATTTTGGCCTGTTTTCGTGTTTCGCTCTGACCGGAACTCGACAGTTTCAAACCATTGGTGTTAGGACTGAACATTACATTGCCCGCTACATCTGCTACACAACCACATTTTACATTTACAGCTTCAGCACCATCAAAACCGTTGGCAGCAAAGATGTTGTTGGCAATAATGGCGTTACCTCCCATCATGTAGATACCGTCCGACCAGCCGTTGCGCAGGATGGAGTTGGTGATGACATAACGTCCGTTTATATTATTTGTTGTAATTTGCGGATATGCATCGTCACCGGCAGTGTATTCTTCTCTGTTGGCTGCAGGAGAACCTGTTATTACTTGCCCACCGGTATATTCGATGATGGTATGGTCAATCAGCATCTCTGCGCAATTGGCTGTTGCCACGATACCACCCCACATGGCATCTTCGTTGAAAATATTATTGTGTGTACGTAGTTCTTCGGCTATGGAGAAACGTATAGGGTTTGTAATTGTACCTTTACAATAAAGGTTGCCGTCAACGGTAAATTCGATGGGGGCGTGATTGGCTCCTACACCATCCGTGCTGAATATAACCTGTACCCCTTCTTCGATGGTTAGTGATTTGCCGGCAGGTACGGTGAGGTGTCCCGTTACGTTGATGGTTGAATGGGCTTCCCAGATACCTTCCACTTCTCCTGATACGTTTTCGGTTGTTCCCTGTTCCTCATCATTATTGCCTTTGATATCATTGTCGTCGCTACAGGCAGTCCAGGTCATAGCCATCAGGACTGCATAAATAAAATAATGTTTTAGTTTCATAATTGAATGAATATTGGTTAATGAGTAATTTTTTAATAATGGATAATGAGTGTTTAATCTGTTTTGGGGTGAAAGGTCAGAGCCTGAAGCGTGCTCCGATCATCAGTGACTGTCCATGCCATGATTTACGTTCCACCAGATTACTGTTATCACGTTCGCTATCTACATTTGCGGTACGTTCGCTTTGGTGTACATAGCGTAATACCGGTATGTTGAGTAAGTTAGATGCTTTCAGGAAAAGACAGAAACCACGTGGCAGTGTTTTTTCAATTGAAGCATCCAGTTGAGTATATCCTTTTTCCCAGATATCGTTGTCTGCCCAGTTGGAGATATCGCTTAATCGTTTGCCGGTGTATCCCATGGCTAACTGTCCTTCCCATCCGTGTTTGCTGTCTTTCAATAGAAAAGAGATATTGGCTACATGAGCTGCTTGTCCGAATAAAGGGCGTGATTGGGTGGTGGTAGTTACTTCCGACCCCTGCATTACACGTTTTTCTGTTGTTATTTTAGAATAGGTATAGGTGTAGTTGGCTTTGATACCCAGCCAGTTGAAGTATTTTAAAATATCCACTTCCAATCCCCAATTGTTGGCCGTACCAAAATTCATTGGTTTGTAATAGGTATCCTGCCCTTCATTGAGTAGACCATATTCGATCGGGTCTTTGATATTTTTATAGAACAGTCCTACCATGAGTTGTTCGGATGATCGGGGAAAGAATTCATAACGCAGGTCGATATTATCAGCTACGGTATGCTTTAGCTCGGGATTTCCCTTCTCCTTATAGTCTTCATTGATGATGGAGTAGGGTACGATTTCAAAAAAACTGGGACGGTTGATGGCCCGTGCATAGGAGAAACGCAGGTTTCCATTGGAATGTATTGCATATTTGGCATGAAAGCTGGGTAATATGTCGGTATAGCGTTGGTTACCTTCGGGAGCGGCGTTTCCCGTAGGAAACTTTAAAGTATATCCTTGATCGGTATGTTCTATACGTACGCCGGCAATAAGTTCCCATTGACTGATTGTATATTTCACCATACCATATCCGGCCCCGACTTTTTCAGTTGCATCATAGTTTAACGGGTCGCTGATATTTCCGTAAGCACGTGGCGTGAACTGTATTTCATCAAAGTTATGCCAGTCTTTGTCGATATATTGCGGATTACCCGAACCTGTAGCGGAGTTGAATGTATATTCATTAAAAAAACTGTCACGTTTCTTGTCACGATACATACCTCCAGCCAAGAAATCCAATACGCTGTTGCTGCCGGTTTTCCATTTATAAGAGAGGTCGATATATCCTGCGAGGTCTTTGTCTGAGTTGTGCTCCCAACGGCGTGTAGCTGCACCGGAGGATGCTACGTGCGAACCGATGAGGAATATTTCGGCATTGTCCGGGGTTTCACTGTACGCTTTTGAGTAGACAGCCGACCAGTTCAGCTTCAATGTGCCATCATTCAAAAAGAGATGTTCTCCCCTCAACGTAGAGTTGTATATGTATTGATGAACCCATTTCATCCGGATGGCACGGTCTTGATCGTCCGAGCCATCACGTACTTCGGCTTCGTCCATATCCATATAGCCGTTGTACCAGGTCAGTTTATGATTGCGGTTAAAGTCATAGTCGAGATTGGCATGCGCGCCGATACGGGTCTGTTGTGTGGAGTAATTCCTGTATTCGATGCCGTTACGCGTTTTCCCCGGTTGATAATAAAGTTCGCTTTCTTTGCCGCGATAGGTATTTAGGTAGCTTCCAGCCAGCATAATACCTAACCGTTCGTTGAAAAAACGATCTCCGTAGGAGAGGCCGGCAGTAAGGTCGGGTAACGGACGTTTCCATGTCATATGGAGATTGTCGGTAGTGAAATCCTTCATGGTGACTTTATAGTTTTTGGGAAATCCTGCCGCTTCATAAGGAGATTTTGAAGAAATGTCATTATGAGCAAACGATTGGAAGTCTCGCCCGAGGTACATTGCATTGTATCCTGTGGAAAGATTGACCGTGAACTGACGTTCCGACGGAGCGTCTTTCATTACAAGGTTGACAGCTCCGCCGATTCCGTCGCCTTCAAGGTTGGCGGTGAGTGATTTGGTCACTTCCAGACGGTCGAGCATTTCTGAAGGAAAAATATCAAGTGGTACAAAGCGGTTTTTATTATCCGGACTCGGTATTTTTACTCCGTTTACTAACGTATAGTTATATCGTTTGTCCATCCCCCGAAGGATGGCATATTGTCCTTCTCCGCTGCTATTACGTTCAATGGTTACTCCCGACATACGTTGTATGACATTGGCTACCGTAATATCCGGAGAGAGTTCGATGGCTTTTGCGCTCATTACATTCACCACGTTCATTGCCTGTTTTTCAATGGCACGTGCTCCGGCTTCGGTGCGTCCCGGATTACGGGCAGTGATAGTGACACCTTCCAGTAGAATGTCATCGCTATCTAATGGGATCTCTATTTCCGAGTCTTTTTGTTCTATCTGGAGTTCATAACGTTTATAGCCTACATATGTACATATGATTGTAAATTTCTCATGGGGTACTGAAAGGTTGAAACTTCCATCCAGTCCACTGACTACACCTTTTGTAGGGTTTTCTTTTACTATGATGGAGGCTCCGATAATTTCCTCCCCTGTTTTTGAATCTCTGATTTTACCTTTAATTTCTCTGGCATTTGCACCAAACGATAATAGTAGGAGTAAACTGATAGCTGCTTTTAATTTCATAAAGAATGTTTAACCTTTGTTTTTCCGGTGCAAAAGTAGAGGGCATGAATTTCATCACTGTTGCAGGAATATTTCATTTTTATTACCAAACAGGATGCCGGTATGGTGTAATAGAAATGTAATTGTTTTGTCGTTTTTTGGTAAAAGTCATTGCGATGGAAAACCATTACCTTTGCAGCGTTTTCAATAATATATTATATTAAAAGTATGAAAATTAGAAATCTATTTTTTCTTGCCCTGTTGATTATAAGTAATTGGGCTGGTGCTCAGATCACCGATTATTCTGTCTTTGAGGATAAATTGAATTTTTACGTAGCCAATGATTTGGGACGTAACGGATATTACGATCAGAAACCTATTGCTGAATTAATGGGGATAATGGCCGAAGAGGTAGGTCCTGAATTTATTCTTGCTACGGGTGATGTACATCATTTTGAGGGGGTACAAAGTGTGAATGATCCTTTGTGGATGACAAATTATGAACTTATTTACTCGCATCCCGAATTAATGATAGACTGGTTTCCTCTGTTGGGTAATCACGAATATCGTGGTAATACGCAGGCAGTATTGGATTATAGTAAGGTGAGTCGCCGTTGGGAGATGCCTGCCCGTTATTATACTAAGACATTTGAAGAAAAAGGGACTACATTGCGTGTGGTTTGGGTAGATACGGCTCCGATGATCGATAAGTATCGTCAGGACAGTGAGCAATATCCTGATGCTTGTAAGCAGGATTATCAGAAACAACTGGCATGGATAGACTCTGTATTGACTGTTGCCAGTGAGGACTGGGTGATCGTAGCCGGACATCATCCCATTTATGCGGAGACTTCGAAGTCGGATAGCGAACGCATTGATATGCAGGCGCGTCTTGATCCGGTTCTTCAAAAACATAAAGTAGACATGTACATTTGCGGACATATCCACAATTTCCAACATATACGTGTCCCGGGAAGCAATATTGATTATGTCACTAATTCGGCTGGTTCATTGGCGCGTAAAGTGAAGCCGATTGAAGGAACGGTTTTCTGTAGTTCTGATCCGGGCTTTTCTATTGTTACGGTTAGTTCAGAGAAACTGGAATTGCGCATGATTGATAAGAAAGGTAACGTATTGCATACGGTGACCAGGCAAAGAAAATAAATGTTGTCACATCTGTAAATGTTACAGTCTGTACCGGAAAAAGATAACGACGTTTAATGGTTTCCATGGATAATAAAGTTTTGGATATAAACATTATTGTCCGTGGGAATTGTTTGTTTTAATATTTCCGGAAAAAATCGGCCAAATAGATCAATATGTTATAAGCTTGATAGATTTTGCCAATGGACAATTGGCCTCTTTGAGCCCTTTGGCCAGCATCTTGGCGTTTAGTTCCGCACCTTTTTTAGAGGTGTGTGTATGGTCATGATTATAGTAAGCGGCGGCTTTTTCCTGTCCCTCCTTATCCAGATAATCGGCCGTGAGGTTATGCAGATCGATAAACAGGGCGCCGGTTTGTTCGGCCACTTCCCGCATCCATATTCCATATGTATCGTTCCGTCGTTCTATTTTTCCGTTTTTCCATCGGTTGCGTGGAGTTAGACTTACCAGAACAGGGATACCTCCTTTTTCGCGCACATCGCCTACGAATTTGCGAAGGTACCATCCGAAGGAGTAGACGACTTTGTATTTTCGGGTTGCTTCCATCCGGTAAACATGACTGGTGTCTGCTGTTCCACGGATTACTCCCCGCGCTTTTTTTGTGTTTATATCTCCTATGTCGTTATGTCCGAACTGGATAAATACATAATCTCCCGGTTGTATGCTGTTGTATACCCTGTCCCAGTGTCCTTCGTCAAGATAAGTACGGGTACTGCGGCCGGCAACAGCACAATTCATGAGTGTAACTTTTGTAGTGTCGAAAGCACAGCCGGCTACGCTTCCCAATCCCCACATACCATCCTCTTCTTTATCGGCATTCTTTACGGTAGAGTCTCCGGTAAAGAAAATAACAGGTTTGCCTTTCTTACGTTTTAATCCATTTACAACAGGCGTCTGCAATGGCTTGAGGTACTTTTTTAATTCCAGTTTTTTACAGGATGCGATACCTTCGGCAGCCGATCCGGCATTGATTTGTGCACCGAACTCGCTGGTATGTATCTTATCGAGGTAAAACATGTAATTGACTTTCTCCCTACCGAAACGTTCGAACTTATTTGCTGTGATATCTTCAAGATCGATGAACGGTACTTTCTGCTCTTTGCATATTGCTTTTATCCAGGGAGTGAAAGAGTCGTCTTTTCGTACGATGCGTTTTCCATCGGCTGTCCAGGCATTGCGCGGAGTGAGCGATAAGAGTACGGGATTGGCACCGGCAGCTCTGGTGTCGGCTATGAAGCGGCGCATGTATTCACCATAGCTGTATACGGTTTCCCGGATATCGGTTTCTTTGATGGTGACAAGTAGGGAGTCTTTACCTGTTCCCGGTATACTGGCACGTGCTCTTCCTTCGTCAAAAGGGCCATTGTCATTATGTCCAAGCTCAACGATTACCCAGTCTCCGGGCTTTAATCCTTTACGCACATCCGGCCATAAACGGTTATAAAAGGTGCGGCTGCTTGTACCTCCTAATGCATGATTTTCTACGGTTATGCGGTTTTCATCAAAATATTGTCCTATGAAATATCCCCATCCCCATTGTCCGTTGTTGCCGTTGCCAAGTGTGCCGGTACGCATGGTAGAGTTTCCTACCAGAAACAATACAGGGTTGTTTCCTTTGCGTGAAGAACCGGCTTTCGGTCTTACCGTGTTCGCTTTGTTCAGGCTGTCTAATGTAAGGTCGGTGACTTTGTTTACGTCGACCATTCCCCGGGGGATTTGAGTGGATTGGTTCTGTGCGGTTAAAACTCCTGCCCATATGCAGGCAACGACTGTAAATATGTGTTTTCTCATGTGAGTGGTGGTGTTATGTAATTCTTGGTATAACAAAGAAAGGCAACCTGTTCAGCTGCCTTTCTTCTATCACTTAATCTCGATTTCTTCCTTCATGTCGATCTCCTCTCCGTTGGAATCATAGAATACGTATTCCAGGAAAGCGAGCTTCTGACTCGGAATGATCTTAATGCCGAATCCGTACTTCATCTGCCACTTGCGTTTCAGAGAAACGAGTCCCTGATTGACGTACGCAGCGATGTACGGGTGGATGTGTAACGAGAATTTCTTTATCTTCAATTTATTGACCAGGTAATCAATTTTACTCTCTAATGTATCTGTGAACAGGATAGACGACTTGATCGTGCCTTTACCAAAGCAGGTGGGGCAGGTTTCGGTCGTATTTACATCCATAGCCGGACGTACACGCTGCCTTGTAATCTGCATCAGGCCGAATTTGCTGAGCGGCAGAATGTTGTGGCGTGCCCTGTCTTTCTGCATGTTGGCACACATACGTTCGTAAAGCTTTTGGCGATTTTCCGCTTCATTCATGTCAATGAAGTCTACGACTATGATACCCCCCATATCTCTCAATCTTAATTGGCGTGCCAGCTCGTCGGCGGCTCCCAGGTTTACTTCGAGTGCGTTACCTTCCTGCCCGTTGGCATTCTTGGTGCGGTTACCGCTGTTCACGTCTACTACGTGAAGCGCTTCGGTGTGCTCAATAATCAGGTAAGCCCCGCTTTTGTATGAAACGGTTTTGCCGAATGACGATTTTATCTGTTTGGTGATACCGAAATTGTCGTAAATAGGAAGTTGTCCTTTGTACAGTTTTACAATTCCTGCCCGTTCAGGGGCGATGAGTGTTACGTAATCCTTGATTTCGTTGAATACAGCTTCGTTGTTCACATAGATGTTTTCGAAAGAAGGATTGAACAAGTCGCGCAACAAACCTACGGCGCGGCTGGTTTCTTCGTAAATCAGTGTCGGAAATTTGGTGGCTTTTTGTACTTTGACAATAGCTTCTTCCCAATGTTTTAATAGAACTTTAAGCTCTCCGTCAAGCTCGGCCACGCGTTTACCTTCGGCAACAGTGCGGACGATGACACCGAAATTCTTGGGTTTGATGCTCATCAGCAGTTGTTTGAGGCGGGCGCGCTCTTCACTTGATTTAATTTTTTGTGATACGGAAACCTTATCATTAAAGGGAATCAATACAAGATACCTTCCGGCAAAGGAGAGTTCGGAAGTCAGTCTCGGCCCTTTGGTTGAGATAGGCTCCTTTACGATTTGCACCACTACTTCTTGTCCTACCTTGAGTGTGTTGGATACTGTTCCGTCCTTTTCAAGGTCGGGAAGTATGGTTGCTTTGGTAATTGGATTAAGTTTTTTTTTGTCGCTTAAAGTTTGCTTTACGTATTTTTCTAATGAGTTAAATTGAGGACCTAAGTCCAGATAATGAAGAAAAGCATCTTTCTCGTAACCTACATCCACGAAGCAGGCATTCAGGCCCGGCATCAATTTCTTGACACGTCCCAAATACATGTTGCCCACAGAGAAGGAAATGTTTCTTCCTTCGCTTTGGAGTTCCACCAGGCTTTTGTCTTCGAGTAAAGCAATGGAAACTTCTTTGGGCTGTACGTCTACAACGAGTTCGCTTGTCACAATAATTTGCTTTTACATTTTTATTATACAGATGTTTTCTGTTCAGATTTACCGGTACATCAATCTTTTTTACATTGACGAACCGGTTTGATACTTAAACAAAGAACAAACCCGCGAGACAATTAGCTTCACAAGTTTGTTCTTTATTTTGTCCTTCAGACTAAAAATTACTTTTTGCTTTTATGTCTGTTCTTTCTTAGTCTTTTTTTACGCTTGTGCGTAGACATTTTATGTCTTTTTTTCTTCTTTCCGCTTGGCATAGCTTCAAAATTTTATGGGTTAATACTAATTGTTTATTATTTTTTCACAGCAATGGTGAATGTCTTGGCAGGTTTAAAAGCCGGAATGTTGTGTTCCGGAATAATGATAGTAGTGTTCTTTGAGATGTTACGAGCTGTTTTTTGAGCTCTTTTCTTTACTACAAAACTACCAAACCCGCGGAGATAAACATTTTCATCTTTAGATAAAGATGCCTTCACTGCGTCCATGAACGCTTCAACGGTTGCAAGCACTGTTACTTTGTCGATTCCGGTGTTCTTTGTAATTTCGTTTACAATATCAGCTTTAGTCATTTTTTTCTTAAAAAAAATATTATTACTATAGTTTTCTAATTTTTTGGACTGCAAATATATAGCTTTTTAGCGGCTCTAAAAAATATATTTTGGACATTTTTTGAAAAAAGTCAAAGCATTAGGTTTTGTTAGACTGAAAAACTGTATTTTTGTTCTTTTGAAAAAGGATGTGTGTCCTTTTGGGGTATGAAACTATATATGAATAGATTGACTGAAGCTTTATTGGATTGGTACGCGGATAATAAACGTGATTTGCCTTGGAGAGGCACTACTGATCCCTACCGGATATGGATTTCTGAGATTATTTTGCAGCAGACGAGAGTGGTACAAGGATATGAGTATTTTCTTCGTTTTATCCGCCGTTTTCCTGATGTGAGAACTTTGGCTTCGGCTTCGGAAGACGAGGTCTTGAAGTATTGGCAGGGATTGGGGTATTATTCTCGTGCCCGTAATCTGCATGCTGCTGCTAAGAGTATGAACGGTAAGTTTCCGGAAAGCTATCAGGAAGTGCGGGCTTTGAAGGGGGTAGGGGATTATACGGCTGCCGCCATTTGTTCCATAGCCTATAATATGCCCTATGCAGTAGTGGACGGAAATGTGTATCGCGTGCTTTCCCGTTATTGCGGCATTGATGTGCCTATTGACTCTACGGAAGGAAAGAAGCTCTTTGCTGCTTTAGCAGATGAAATGCTCGATAAATCCCGCCCGGCTACTTATAATCAGGCTATAATGGATTTTGGGGCTATTCAGTGTACGCCACAGTCTCCTAACTGTATGTTTTGTCCTTTGGCGGATAGCTGTTCCGCCTTATCGAAAGGGCAGGTTATGCAACTTCCCGTGAAGCAACATAGAACAAAGACGTCCAACCGTTATTTTAATTATATATATGTACGCATGGGCGCGTGTACCTTTATACATAAACGAACGGCTGATGATATTTGGAAAAACCTGTTTGAATTGCCATTGGTTGAAACGGATAGAAATCTATCGGAAGAGGAATTTTTATCATCCGCATCTTTTCGCTCACTTATAGCGGAAGGAGAGGTACCGAAAGTACGTTTGGTGTTTCGAAATGTGAAACATGTGCTGTCCCATCGGGTGATATACGCTAACTTTTATGAAGTCGTTTTGCCGGAGAACTCCCGTTCTTTTTCGGAATACCAGTGTATCAGAATGGAAGATTTGGAGCAGTATCCGGTATCTCGCTTGGTACATGCTTTTTTGGAGAAGTATTTATAAAAGTTGGCTGTATTCTTGCATGATGTTGTTATTCTCGCTAATTTTGGCAACAAATTTTAAAATTGAAAGCGTATGTCAGTAAATAAAGTGATATTATTAGGAAATGTAGGCAGAGACCCCGAGGTGAGGTATCTCGATACCGGTGTGGCTGTTGCTACTTTCCCCTTGGCTACTTCAGACCGTGCCTATACATTGGCAAACGGAACGCAAGTTCCTGAACGTACGGAGTGGCATAATCTTGTCCTTTGGCGCGGACTGGCAGAAACGGCTGAGAAATATGTACATAAAGGAGACAAACTTTATGTGGAGGGTAAAATACGGACTCGTTCGTATGATGATCAGACCGGTGCAAAACGCTATGTAACGGAGATTTTTGTAGATAACATGGAAATGCTGTCTGCAAGAAGCGCAGCGCCCGGAACTACACCGCAGGCAGGTATATCCGGACAAACGGCTGCTCCTGTACAGTCAACACACTCGCAGGCTGCTCCTGCACAAAATAATCCAACGGACGATTTACCGTTCTAATTGTTTAACTAAAACCAAAATCTTTGGACCCAGACGCTTATTTATGCCAATTGGCAGATATTTTTAACAGTATAACTGTACATACTCCTTCTGTTTCGGCTATTATAGCTATTGTATTGGCTGGTGTGCTTTTGCTTGCTTCCGGTTTTGCTTCGGCTTCCGAAATTGCATTTTTTTCACTCTCGCCGTCTGATTTGAATTCTATTGAAGAGGGGAAACATCCTTCTGATGAGAAAATCAGAAATTTGTTGGATGATACAGAACGACTGCTGGCCACGATACTGATTACGAACAATTTCGTGAATGTGACCATTATCATGCTCTGTAATTTCTTTTTTATGAATGTATTCCAATTCCATTCGGTTATTGCGGAATTTTTAATCCTAACGGTTGTATTGACTTTTCTGTTGCTGCTTTTCGGTGAGATTATGCCGAAGATTTATTCAGCGCAGAAAACATTGGCATTTTGCCGTTTTGCAGCTCCCGGTATCATGGCATGCCGTTCCATATTCTATCCGTTATCATCAATATTGGTACGCTCCACTTCGTTTCTTAACAAGCATTTTGTGCGTAAAAATCATAATATATCAGTAGATGAGCTTTCTCATGCGTTGGAATTGACAGATAAAGCCGAGCTTTCGGAAGAAAACAATATATTGGAGGGTATCATTCGTTTTGGAGGTGAGACGGCTAAGGAAGTCATGACATCGCGTCTGGATGTGGTTGACTTGGAAATTCGCACTTCTTTTAAGGATGTGTTAAAGTGTATCGTGGAGAACGCTTATTCGCGTATTCCTGTTTATGCGGAAACACGTGACAATATAAAAGGGGTGCTTTATATCAAGGATTTGCTCCCTCATTTGAATAAAGGAGATAATTTTCGTTGGCAGTCATTGATTCGTCCGGCTTATTTTGTTCCGGAAACCAAGATGATTGATGATTTGCTGCGTGATTTTCAGGCAAACAAGATTCATATCGCTATTGTGGTGGATGAATTCGGAGGGACATCGGGTATTGTTACGATGGAAGATATTATTGAAGAGATTGTTGGGGAGATTCGTGACGAATACGATGATGAAGAACGTACTTATGCCGTACTCAATGACCACACATGGGTGTTTGAGGCTAAAACACAACTGACGGATTTCTATAAGATAACCAAGATAGATGAAGAAACTTTTGATGAAGTGGCAGGTGATGCCGATACTTTAGCAGGGCTTTTACTTGAGTTGAAAGGGGAATTTCCGGCGCTTCACGAGAAAGTAACTTATGGTTATTATGAATTTGAGGTTCTTGAAATGGATAACCGCCGTATCTTAAAGGTGAAATTTACAATAAATGAGCCAGTACGGGAGGGTTCTGAAACAGAGAAGTAATGCCCGTTTTTAAACAATATACAGAGAGTTCATACAAGTGGGGTATCTGGAAAGCAAGTGAAAGTTTGGAAGAATTGCTTGCTTTACTTCCTCATAAAGAAAAATATGAAGAGGGCATTGGAAAATTTACAGCCGTTTCTCGTAAGTTGGAGTGGCTGGCTGTGCGTGTATTACTATATACAATGCTTGGCGAAGAGAAAGAAATACACTATTATTCCAATGGCGGGCCCTATTTGGCAGACGGCTCTTTTTCCATCAGTATTTCACATACCAAAGGTTATGTAGCGGTTCTGTTAAGTGAGCCGGGGAAAAGAGTCGGGATTGATATTGAGTGTTATAGCGAGCGGGTACGGAAAGTGGTGCATAAGTTCATGCGTGAAGATGAAAAAAAATCCTTATTCAAAGGTACGGAAACCTGGTCGTTGTTGCTTCACTGGTCTGCAAAAGAAACCATGTTTAAATGTATGAACGCTTCCGATGTCGATTTTCGGGAACATTTGCATATAATGCCTTTTACGCCTGACGAACAAGGTGTGTTCTCCGCCGCCGAATACCGTACGGCGGAGAAACAGATTTTTCAGATTTACTACTATTTGTTTTCAGACTTTGTCCTGACATTGAGTTTGTAGTTACAGCCTTTCCAATTGTACTGTAAAATGACGCATTAACGGAGCTTCCCAAGTAATACGTACTCCTCTTGTAATTGTTTCGCGTCTGTCATATACATTTTTGAGCGCAGCGGCTATTACATTCATGTGGTTATCGGTATACACGCGGCGTGGAATAGCCAGCCGGAGTAAATCCAGTCCGTTGAAGCGGTTTTCACGGGTAACGGGATCACGGTCGGCAAGTAAATAACCGATTTCACATCCGCGTATGCCGGCTTCCAGATATAGCTCGACGGTTAAAGTCTGTGCAGGAAACTCTTCTTTAGGAACATGTGTTAAAACTTTGGGAGCATCTACAAAAATTGCATGTCCTCCGGCGGGACGTTGGTACGGTATTCCGTATTCATCTAATTTTTTAGCCAGATATTCTATCTGGCGAATACGGGTTTCAAGATTATTAAATTCGGTGTTTTCATCCAAGCCGATGGCAAGTGCATTCATATCTCGGCCATTCATACCGCCATAAGTAAGGTAACCCTCGAATTGTACGCAGAATCCTTTTGCTCCTTCATACCAGTCTTGTCGGCGGGTTGCAATAAATCCTCCCATATTTACGATGCCGTCTTTTTTGGCGCTCATTGTCATACCGTCTGCAAGGGCAAACATCTCTTTGGTTATTTCCTTTATGCTCTTATCTTGGTAACCTTCTTCACGTGTCTTTATGAAATAGGCATTTTCGGCAAAACGGGCGGAGTCGAATATGACAGGTTTATTGTATTTATCGGCAATATTCCGGACTTCCCGTAAATTTTGCATGGAAACAGGTTGCCCGCCAGCTGTGTTATTGGTAATGGTAACAATGATAAATGGTATGCGGCTGTGATGTTCTTGTAATGCTTTTTCCAGCTTTGCAGGATCTACGTTGCCTTTAAAGGGAATTTCCAGTTGCGTTTGCCGTGCTTCATCTATCGTACAGTCCAATGCTATTGCTTTTCGGCTTTCGATATGACCTTTGGTTGTGTCGAAATGAGAATTTCCCGGGATAATATCTCCTTCATGAACCAGATAAGAGAATAGTACATTTTCGGCAGCACGTCCCTGATGTGTAGGAATGACATATTCAAAACCGGTCAGGCGGGTAATGACTTCTTTTAATTTGAAGAAAGAAGAAGCCCCGGCGTAGCTTTCGTCTCCGAGCATGATACCGGCCCATTGCCGATCGCTCATGGCTCCTGTTCCTGAATCGGTGATAAGATCGATATAAACTTGTTCTGATTTTAGTTGAAAAACATTGTAATGGGCTTCTTTCAACCACTGTTCACGCTCCTGGCGGGTACTTTTACGAATAGGTTCCACCATTTTGATTTTCCATGATTCGGCAAATGGTAATTCCATAGATTATTTTTTATAAGTTAGACAATAGGTCAACGGATAAATCCGTTTTTGTGTTTTATGTGCCGAATATAATGATTTTATAGATGATGAACAATGTTTTTGATGACTTTCTGTAAAACAAATGTCCGGGCGAATCACTTCGGCCGGACATCATTTAAATAAACTTGGCAGAGTTTATTCTCTTTTACTTTCTTTGAAAGAGTTTTGATGAATGAAATGATTGGATAGAATTTATCCCGTTCATTAGACTCAACGCTTTTTCCTCGAAAGCAATGATAAGATAATGCATGGCAGGTCTTCTGACTTGTTTCTGTTGCAGGCTGCCTTCCCGGAAAACGTTTCCAGTGGCATGGAGAGAGAATTCATTGTCTGCAACATTATGTGAAACTTACAGCAGCGGGACTGTTCAGGACTTGCACCTGATTCCCTTTTAATCGCTTCCTTTGAAAAAAGGCGGCAAACCAATGCATCGCAAAGATAATGAAAAAAGTAACAAACCAAAATGAATAAAAGAAATTATTTCTCCTTTGCCAACGTAAAAACGAATTCCAGTCCGCCACCTTGATTATTCTTGGCGGAGATTGTTCCGCCATGAATGATGACGGCATTTTTTACGATGGCAAGCCCTAAGCCTGTACCGCCCAATTTTCGCGAACGTCCTTTGTCTACACGATAAAAGCGTTCGAACAAACGATTCAGATGTTCTGGTGAAACGCCTACTCCGGTATCCGCAAAACTGAAATAATAGAAGTTCTCATCCTCACGGAAACAGTTGATGTTGATGTAGATATTGGTTCCTGCATAAGCCATGGCGTTATCCATGAGGTTACGGAATATGGAGTAGAGTAATGAATAGTTACCCTTTAATTGTATTTTGGGATGTAAACCGTTGACTACCGTAATATGCTTTTCTTCCAGTTCCAATGATACTTCGTTGACTATATTGGTGACAAGCATGCTGATGTCTACTTTCTCCATATCAATCATATTGGCTGCTTCATCCATACGTGTCAGTACGGAGATATCCCGTAATAGACGGCTCAGCCGGTTGCTTTGGGCATAACACCGTTCAAGGAAAGTCTGCATCTTTTCGCGAGGGATGCTTTCATTGCTGACAATTGTTTCCAGATACCCTTGAATACTGCTTACAGGGGTTTTCAGTTCATGTGCAATATTCTGTGTCAGTTGGCGTTTCAAACGTACTTGTTCTTCTTCCTGTGTGATGTCATTAATGGATATTTCAAAACTCAGATCCTGGAAGATGATACATTCTACAATGAATATGCGCCCGTTTTTATTGATGTTGATGGAGAGACGCTTCTCTTCTTTATCCGAAGGCCTTCTTTGTGCCTTACTGATAAAATCGGTGATTTTTTGAAATTCGTAAATGGAAAATATCTCCTCGGTAGTTTGCAAGTTGGAATCGGAGATTAAATTGCCGTATTGTGTAAAGAGGTTATTGACTAAGATTTCTTTTTTGTCTTTAGTAAATACACCCAATCCTTCGCGAGAAGTCTGCAGGTGTGTAATCAGTTTCTCACGTTCGATATATAACGCTTCTTTGGTTTCCCGCAAACGTTTATATATTTGTATAATGTGCTGGGATATTTCGCCAAGTTCATTATGTGGGAAAGCAGATTGTATATCGGTTTCCACCGGTTCGTTTTTATCGGCGCGTTTGGCAAATTCTCGCAGATGGTTGATTGCCGTACCCAGTTTGGATGTAAACTTATAGAAAACGAATATCAGCAATAAAGTAACAATAGCTGTAAACCAGAGGTAATGCGGATCGGCAGCCAGACTATTTACCAGGTTTACATCATAGGGTAATGCCGAGCGAATGATATACTGGGGATAGAGAGTTGCCGAATAGAAGTAGGGTATGCCTGTTGTTTCGGAGGTGCGCCTTAAATCATATCCTTTGCCGTTCTTTAATGCTTTTTGGACTTCCTGACGATCAATGTGATTGCTGAATGCTTCTTGGGAAGTTTCATTGTAACTGTCATAAAGGACGCGGCCTTGTAAATTTACGATAGTGACACGAAGGTCTCTGTATGAGCCTTTGGCTATATACCGGTTTAAAGTAGATGTCCATAGACTGTCCGGAATACTTCGCAACTCCTGTTGCAAGCGTTCGTTATAGTCTTGGAGTTGCGTGTCGAGCAGTTCTACTTTATACTCTTTCTCTCGTTGATATTGATAAGCAATAAAACAGGCTGCAAAGACAAGAAATAATGAGATTACCGAAAGAAATAACTTCCGGCTGAATGACAGGAAGTGTCTGTCATTATTCGGCTTCGAAGCAATAACCATATCCTAAGCGAGTTACAATACATTTGCCATATATTCCTATCTTTTTGCGCAGGCGGGTGATGTTTACGTCTATAGTGCGGTCCAACACATATACTTCGTCACTCCAGATGCGGCTCAATATGTCTTCGCGGGAAAATACGCGTCCTTTGTTTTGCAGTAGCAAGAGCAGTATTTCAAATTCTTTTTTGGTGAGGGGAGCTTCCTCTCCGTCTATGCTTACTTTCTTTTTGATGATATCAAGCACTAATGATTTATAGGCGATTTGTTCAGGTGCGCGCTCCGTTTCAGTTTGCCGGGTACGGCGTAATACGGCTTTAACGCGTGCTGCTACTTCGCGTAAGGAGAAAGGCTTGGAGATATAGTCGTCTGCTCCTATATTAAATCCGGTTACCGTATCATTTTCGGTGTCTTTGGCTGTGATAAAGATGATAGGAATTTTGGCCGTTTTCTTTTCTTTCTTTAGCATACTTGCCATTTTGAATCCGGAAATTTCCCCCATCATCACGTCCAATAATAGCAGGTCGTAAGTACTGATGTCCATTTTCAAAGCATCTTCGGCAGAGTTTGCGGTATCTACTTCGTAGCCTTCATTCTCAAGGTTGAACTTTAAGATTTCGCATAAATCTTCTTCGTCGTCTACTACTAAAATCCGATATTCGTTCATTGTATTTCTGAATTAATGTAATGAGAGACGCACAGAGTCTCTTTATTACAAAGTTAAACTTTATTTCTTTTCTTCGACAAAATTGCGGCGTTTTTGTTACGATGGAATGAAACAAGTATTACATTTCGATTACAAAATCTCTCTTGCAACTAATTAACGTGAGTTCGAAATAAGAATAAATATATTTCACTTATAATTAGAAACATAG
>OJMG01001089.1_pt1 | contig 26182 bp, 25 predicted proteins | sample 1597141 | NCBI WGS metagenome assembly OJMG01 (sample SAMEA2452119, study PRJEB22498) | human gut metagenome | biome: human feces; feature: human gut; material: feces | place: Australia | collected 2012 | reverse complement strand
GCCATTCATCACACGGTCTAAAGACCATGGGTTTTCTGGCTGAAACATTATAAAATTAATATTAACTAAAAAAATATTCAATGAGAAAATATAAGGTAAGAATTATTGATGTGTTAAGAAAGCTATAGTTTCCACATGATAAGTATTAGGAAACTCATCCACTAGTTTAATACTTTCTATTTCATATTCCCTACTTAATTCTTTTATATCTCTAGCAAAACTCATTAAATCACAAGATATATAAATAATATTATTACATTTCTTATCAAGTAATAATCTTCTAGCACTATTTGATAATCCACTTCTTGGAGGATCTACTATTATCATATCTATCTCTTTATTATACTTTTCTAAGAAATCCTTGGCATCCATGCAAAAGAATTCTACATTATCTATATTATTTATTTTCTTATTATAGTTAGCATCAACTATTCCTTCTTTTACTATCTCTACACCATATACTTTTCTAACATAACGTGATACTAGTAAAGAGATAGTACCAGTTCCACAATATAAATCTAGAATAGTATTAATATCTTTACTCTTAACTATATCAATAACCTCTTTATAAATAGTTTCTAATCCCCTAGAATTAACTTGAAAGAAAGCATCACGTCCTACATAAAAATCTAAATCAAATATTTTAGTCTTAATCTTATCAGAACCAAATACTAATCTATCATTTAAGTAGCAAGAATCTACTTTATCTTTAAAGTAATCTAATCTTTCTATATCACAATTACCAGTAAATGCTATCATACTATTATTATCAAAAGATCTAATCATAACCTCTTTTAATTCTTTATTAGTTTTAATAAACTCTTTAATAGTTAAATATATCTTATTTATATTATCATTTACCAAGTAACACTTATCTATATCAAGTAGTTTATTGCTCTCCTCTTCATAATAACCTATTTTATCTTCTTCTATATGAAATACTACTTTATTACGATAATACTTATCTAAACTACTTATAATATTTATTTTATCTAAATTAATACCAGCATATCTATTTAAGATATTTAAAGCTTTCTCTTTCTTAAACTCTAATTGTTCACTATAATCAAGTTGTTCTAGATGACATCCTCCACAAGAGTAATAATAAGGACAAAAGATACTAGGATAACTCTTAGGGTCTTTAACTTTTCCAATAGAATATTTCTTCTTATCTTTAATAATATCTATATCTACACTATCTCCTACTCTTACTCCTTTAACAAAAGTAATCTTACCATCTATATGAGTAATTCCTCTACCAAAATGATCATATGACGTAATAACACATTTCATAATTAACAACACCTCAACTGTAACTACTATACCATAAATACTATTAATTTTGTAAATTATTTCATATGTTTATTATATATATTTTAAACAAAAAATACTACTGAAAAGTCATAGACAAAATTAAAAAGAGTCATAATAATAGTTACCTATTATGACCCTATTTTAATTATCAAAACAGTAATTACTTACTTTCAATCAATTCAACTCACTCTAAGATGTATGGATCAGAATTAGAACCAACACCTGAAACTATTTTTACATCAGATTTAAGATACACAGTAGGAAAAGTTCCAATAGAAGAACTGTCAGATAGAGTTGGAGAAGAAGAAATTGTATAATTTGGAAAGCTCGTAAGTATAAGAATTTTAGGAGGATTAGAATTATCTATTAATGGGGTAATAGTATAGTATTTTTTATTTGCCGAAATAGCTAATCCTAACCAGTTCTGACTATTAGTACCGCACTGATAATTTCTCCAAGTACTTGCTACACCATCTAAGCAATATTTTCTTGTTGCTCCCCCACCAGAGCCACAAGCAAATATATGATCACTCGGATACATCAATCCTACTTTACCTGTCCAAGAAATATTACCATCCGATGGTACATTACTACTTCTCTCGAACTTATAATAATCTTTCATTACCATACTATTGTACTCAGTAGAATTAACACCACCCAAGTACCATACAGCATTTCCTATCATATTTCTTGATTTTTCTGTTAAGCCAATCGAAGTAAAATCAACATCAATCAAGGCATAATCTTTATAAGCTTTTCCAGTCGTTCTATTATAATAAGCACCATTATCGTTTAATAAATAGTTAAGTGCATTACCAAAATATTTATCATTCCAAGAGTTACTTGTTTGTTTAGCATCCGTAACACGTCTATATTCAAAAGAAAACTCCCCTATTGATTCGGTTCTTATTATTTTCAATCTTTTTTCTATCTTGCCTGTTCCATCATCAACATTAAATACTCCAATAATTCTCCAAAGTTCATCATTAAATTTCACATAGTTATTAGGAGTTGCACCAATGTAACGATAATCGGTCAATGCTTCTGTTTGGTCTGTAGCCTCATGTGAAAAAGTCCACATTTGCTTTTTTTGACTATCTGTAGATGTCACATATTCAAGACTTTCTGGATTTGCATTTATAACTAATTTATCAGCTGCTGATACTCCCTCTTGAATAGCATCCACTACTATTTTTCCATGATAATGTTTTCCTAAGGCTTCATTAGTAGCATCTTCTTTTATCCATAGTTTTAAAGTGAAAGTCTTAGACTCTCCTGCTTTTAAACTTCCAGATATTATTGTTGAATCTATTGAATCACTTAATAATTTTATATTAGTACCATCTATATTATATTTTATAAAGCCTTTATCTAGTTGTTTATCACTACAATTATCCTGGGTAATCATATCTTTATCATCTTGAAGTGATACAGTATATTCTGCTGTTAGACTTCCCGTATTAGTAATTGTAAATGTATTACCTGTTTGAGCAAGTCCATCACTATCTGATGTTGGTAAAGCTCCATTTAATCCGATAGTAGATGATGAGTCAGCATCAAAACTAATATTTAAAGTTCCTGATTTAACCACATTATATTCAGCAGACTTTGATGATACCGTAAACATAGCAAAAGTACTACCTATTGAAATTAAAGTAACTGCTAAAATAGATACTAAGGTTAGGGTTAGTTGCCTTTTGCCCATTTTAGTTAAGGCTATTTCCCGGTAATCATTATTTCTTACTCTAGCTTGCTCTTTAAATTCTTTTCTCTTTTTTCTATATTTAAATTCCGCCACTTTAATCACCTATCTTTTTAATCTAGTTAAAGTATAGCAAATTTTTTTAATTTATACTAGTACTTTTTAAAAGAAAAAACAGTCATTTATTTAGACTGTTTCATCTCTTTCATTGCTTCTTTTCGTGAGAAACTTTGTTTTCCTCTCTTATCTAGTCCTAAAGCTTTTACTAAAATTGTATCTCCAACACTTACTACATCTTCACACTTATTGACACGTGCTGTATCTAGTTGTGATATGTGAACAAATCCTTCACAGCCTGGCCATAATTCAATAACACAACCAAATTCTTCTACCTTTAGTACTTTAACAGAGTAAATCTTTCCTTGTTCAACTTCACGAGCAACATTTACAATCATCTCTTTAGTTTTATCAATAACATCTTTATCAGTATGATAAATAATTACTCTACCATCATCTTCTAAGTCTACTTTAACTGCTCCAATACTATTTACATCATTAACATTACTTGCTTCACAAATAATCTTAGTAATCATTTCTCCACCTTTACCGATAACGTCTCTTATCTTATTAGGTGAGATATAAAATACCTCTGTCTTAGGTGCATATTTAGAAACTTCTTTTCTTGGTTCTTTAATAGTATCTGTTATAACACCTAGAATTTGATGTCTTGCTTTTTTAGCTTGAGCTAGGGCTTGTTTTAAAATATCTTTAGTAACACCTTTAATCTTGATATCCATTTGTAAAGCACAAATACCTTCTTCGGTTCCTGCTACTTTAAAGTCCATATCACCTAAATGGTCTTCCATACCAGCAATATCTGTTAAAATAATATAATCATCATCATGAGTGATTAATCCCATAGCAATACCTGCAACTGGTGCTTTAATAGGAACACCTGCTGCCATTAAACTCATGCATCCTGCACAAATAGATGCTTGTGAACTACTTCCATTACTTTCTAGTATTTCTGATACTACTCTTATTGTATAAGGAAATTCTTCTTCACTAGGAATAACTTGTAATAAAGCTCTCTCACCTAGTGCTCCATGACCAATCTCACGTCTACCTGGTGCTCCATATCTTCCAGTCTCTCCTACTGAAAACTGTGGAAAGTTATAGTGTAACATAAATCTTTTTTCATCTTCTAAAGATAAGCCGTCTAAGATTTGATGTTCTCCTAAAGCTCCTAGAGTAGTTACTGATAAACTTTGGGTTTCTCCTCTAGTAAACAATGCAGAACCATGTGTTCTTGGTAATAAATCAATGGATGCACTAAGTGGTCTTATTTCATCAAAACCTCTTCCATCACTTCTTAATTTTTCTTTAACTATTATTTTTCTAAATAAGTTATATTCTGTATCACTAATTATTTTACTTACTTTATATAATAAGATATCAATATCTTCTACCTCTTTATTTTCTTCCTTATATTTAGTTAAAATATTGTCTTTAATCTCATCTAATCTTTGATATCTTTCTTGTTTAGCTTTTATTCTTAAAGCTTCATCTATATCTTTAGAACAAAGACTTTCCACTTCACTTCTTAACTCATCTTCTATTTCTATTTTTTCATATTCCATTTCTTTAATATCATAATTACTTAAAATATCTAATTGGAATTTACAAAGTTTCTTTATCTCTTCATGAGCTAACATTAAAGCATCTAGCATAGTATCTTCATCCAACTCTTTACTACCAGCTTCTACCATTGTAATAGCATCAATTGTACCAGCTACTGTAAGGTCTAATTTGCTATTTGCCAATTCTTCTTGAGTTGGATTAACTACAAACTGATCATTTATATAACCAATCTTCACTCCTGCTACTGGTCCTAAAAAAGGAGCTCCTGTTAACATAGTAGCAAGACTTGATCCAAACATAGCAGCAAGTTCTGGTGAACAATCTTGATCTACTGATAATACTGTATTAATGATTTGTACTTCATGTTTAAAATCTTCCTTAAACAAAGGACGTATTGGTCTATCAATCATTCTAGCAGCAAGAGTTGCCGCATCAGTTGGTCTTCCTTCTCTTTTAATAAAGCCTCCAGGAATCTTTCCTACTGAATAAAGTTTTTCTTGATAGTTAACTGTTAATGGGAAAAAGTCACTTAATAAGTTAGCTGTTTTTCCTACTACTACTGCCGTAAGTATCACTGTATCATTATAACGAACTAAAACAGAACCAGTCGCTTGTTTGGCAAGTTCTCCTTGTTCTACTACAATCTTTCTACCATGAAAATCAAGTTCAAATACTTTTTTCATACATACCTCTTTTCTATCTATAGAAAAAGAAACACTAGTATTTAGTGTTACTTTCTAAGTCCTAATTTTTTAACAACTTCACGATACTTTGCTACATCAGTCTTAGCTAAATACTTAAGTAGACTACGACGTTGTCCAACTTTCATTAAAAGACCACGATTTGAATGATAATCATGTTTATGTTCTTTTAAATGAGCTGTTAACTTTTCTATTTCTTTTGTTAAAATAGCGATTTGTACTTCAGTTGAACCAGTATCTTTTTCATCTCTTGCAAATTCTTTGATGATTTGTTGTTTTTCCATCTTTGTTAAAGCCATTACTAACACTTCCTTTCTTTAATAAATCCACCATATTCTAATAAAAAGTAGTAGGAAGAACTGCTTAATATTGGAACAGGTAACTGTACATACTATACTATAGAAATAGCTTTTTGTCAAAAGAATATTGCCATTTACCTAAAAAAACGGTTACTATTCACAGCTGAATAGTAACAGAAAATATGCACTTTTGGTGTTTTCGGTCGTGGATAAGTTCATAATTTTAAGTTAATTTATAACTTTTTAAAGAAATTTACAAAAAACACTTGTAAAAACTTAGAAAGTCACTACCCTTTCCTCCTACAACTCTATTTCCCCAGTTAAAAACTCTAAGGCTGGTATTTGTCTTATTCCTTCATGATCGACTTTATCATAATCAAGAGTTATTAAATATTTTGGATAGTTATCTTTAATTTTAGTAAGAACATTAAGTTCTCTTTCTAAAGTTTTTTCATCTCTAACCGATAAAGCTACCTGAATATATTTTAGTCCATCATTATTTTTTAGAACAAAGTCAACTTCTAAGTCATCATATTTACCTATATATATTTGATATCCTTTTCTCTTTAGTTCTAAAAAGATAACATTTTCTAAAATAGAACCTAAATCTTTTATACCACCTAATAGATAATTTCTAAGTCCTAAATCACAAACATAATACTTATCACCTGTTTTTAGGTACTCTTTTCCTCTTATATCATATCTAGATACTTTATATATTAAATAACTATCTAAAAGATAAGATAAGTAACTTTCGATAGTATTAACTGAATTTTTTCTATTATTAGAATTTAGTGTAGCACTTATTTTATTAGTTGATACTATCTGACCTATGTTATCAAAAAGAAATTTAACTATACTTTCTAATATTAATGTATCTTTAACATTATTTCTAGAAACAACATCTTTTAGAAGAATCGTATTATATATTCCATCTAAATAGTTATTTATAAGTTCACTATTATTATCTAAGTTTAACAAATATGGAAAACCACCATTTTCTATGTAAGTATTATATTTTTTTAGTTCATTTTCTCTTCCATAATATTCTAAATATTCACTAAATGATAAGGGTAACATATGTATTTGCATATACCTTCCTGTTAGATAAGTGGCAAGTTCTCCCGATAACATATAAGAATTAGAACCAGTTATATATAAATCAATATTCTTATTAAGAAACAATCCATCAACTGCTTTTTCAAAATGTTCTAATATTTGTATCTCATCTAAGAAAACATAATACATCTTTTTAGAATCTACTCTATCGTTTATGTAATTATATAATTCTTTCCAATCAGAAAATTTCATATCACTAGGATTTTCAAAATTTAAACTTATTATTTGTTCATCCCTAACACCTGTTTCATGTAAATAATTCTTATATAATTCAAATAGAGTTGATTTACCACATCTTCTAATTCCTGTAACAACTTTAATTATATTTTTATCTTTTAGTTTAATTAAAAAGTCTAGATATTCTTTTCTATTTATTAATTTTTCCATAGTTTGTCTCCTCTAAATAGAGTATACTTTCAAAACTATATTATGTCAAGTTTTTTCAATTGAATGAAAAAATCTTTTCTTTTTATATACTTTTTTCAAAGTAAAAAGCACCTAAGTGCTTATTTAACTACCCAGAAAGTAGGCATATCTCTTAATCCATTAGTACCAGCTGCTACTGGATGATTTATAATCTTATTGTTAATAACTAATTCTGATGAACTACCTCCGTCCATATTAGCAGCATTTACAGCTCCATAGTTTTCCATAATTTCAGTTAGGTCCCCCATATCTGCTCCAATACTAGTAGCAAGACGACCATTAATTACTAGGAATAGAACAATTCCATCACTTCTTTGACCAATAGCAGTACGAGGAGCTATTCCCCAGCCACCATTACCTTTAATGAAACTGCTCTTACCATTAACAATTAGAAATGGGCCAAATTCCACTGCATCACGAATACCCATACTAACAGCTTGTTCCTTAGTGAATTTACCAAGTACTAGTTTATTTTCTTTATTAAAGCCAACGAAACCACCACTCATATTAGCATCATCAAAGTCACTTACTACTACTCCATTAGAAATAACTGTACCATGTGGTTGAGCTCCATTACTATTCCAATCAGGATCATAAAATCCCCCGGCATTCATAGCAATAATAGCATTTTCTCTTTTTGCAACTGTTGTAATAGCCTCTCCTCTTTTACCTAAATACTTAGTTGTTGCAATAGATACTCTAGATGGGTCATAAACTGCTACTAAATATCCTTGATAAGATGTTCCTTTAATATCAATTACTTTATATAAAGCACCATCCTCATGTTCTAGTATTTCTTTTTCATATTCATTTTTATAAATAGTTTGATTCTTATTATAATCACTAATATTAACTAAATCAGGATTAGTAGTATCATTAACCTCTACCATATGGTTTTTAGATAAGACTTTATTAATCACATCATCATTATAAAACCAAGTAGCTAAATACTGATGGGTCATGGTAGTCATCGCTGAAGTTATCCAAAAGTCACGAAAGAAATTAAATGGTCCATAGAAAAGAAATAAACCTAAACTACTACCTATAATTATTAAACTACTAAGAATAGTTTTAATCTTTCCCTTTTTAGGTTTCTTATTCTTCTTATCAAGCTCTTTTCTAAGACTTGGCATTACTACTGTTTTCTCTAAATCTTCCATAACTCACCTTTAATTCTTTCCTAGATATTTTCTATCACCATCAACATCTATATAATTAGTAGTTAATTTAACTTCTTCTATCTTAGTATCATTTTCTTCTAAGACATCATTATAATCTTTAATATTTTCATTATATTTCTTAATATCACTAACATAAGAATTTATTGCTTTCTCATAACCAATTACAAAAGCTTCACATTTATTATTAACAGATACATCAGGATATAAAACATCAACACATTTATCTTTCAATTCTTTATAATCATCTTCTAGTGGTTCAATAGTCTTAGTATAATTACTAATTATTTCTTTATACTTAGTATCATTATTCTTTAAATCTTCATAATACATATCTTTCATTACTACTTGATAAAAGTTATCCCGTTCCTTATTAAAAGAATCTATATGTGTTTTAAAATTATTATAGCTTGTTATAACACTATCAATCTTCTTTTTTGATTCTATCTGATCATTTTTATAACCTATTACAAAATAGATAATTACAATAATAACTAGTAATATAAAAAGTATTCCTAATCCCCATAATACTTTTTTCTTAGAACTTTTCTTCTCCATTATATTTGTCTCCAATTCTTTTCTTTATTTTTTTCTTGTTCTTAACTTTTCTATTACCACTCAATAATCCTAGTAAGATAAGAAGAAGTAATAAAACTAATCCTAGTAGTCCAAGAATAAGATATTTATCATTACTGTTACTACTACTCTTAACCTCTACCTTATTATATCGTTGAATAGTTTTTTCTACCTCATCATAATTATATAAACTTTTTTTACCAGTTTCAACATTTTCTCCATAAATTAAGAAAAATGAATCACTCTTATTTAGTTTATAGGCTTGATACTCATTATCATCTATTTTTAATTTATAAGGTTTATATCCTTTCGGTATTTTTTTAGTATCAAGGATATGGATAGAGATATTACCACTAGTTAGTTGTTTATATAGTTTATAGTTATTATTTTTATATTCATAGAAATTAATATTTCCCTTACTATCTTTTAGAGCGACTATTGTTAGTTTCAAGACTTTATTTTGATAAGCTAAAACGTCTTTATCATTTATTTTTACAGTAGTCTTTTCAAAGTGATTAGGTACTTTTCCTGTTAGTTCTTCTTCTTTTTGAATAAGAGTCATTTCTTTTTTATCTACTTTAACATTAATAGGGTCTAATTCTTTTACCGTTACAGTTAAGTGATATGTCTTAGTAGAACCATTTTCAGCGGTTACTACAATATCAAAGGAATTAGCTCCTTCATGGACTTCTTTTTCTCCTAGACCAGTAATACTACTTTTACTATCTTCCCTACTACCTTCAATCGTTATTTTCTCAACATCATGTTCTACTTCTAAAGTATAGTTAAGTTCATTTTTATTGAAACTTGGTGATATTTGATAATCTTTTACACCAAGACTTGCTAGATTATTATTCTTACTATAGTTTGCTACAATTGTCTCTCTTTTAATACATTTAATAGTAGTAGCGTCTTTGGGAGCTGACCTTGTCGCTTCATCATAGGAAACAAAGTTAGAAGAAGCGATTCCTACATTGGCACTGCCTTCTTTTTTTACCATAAACTTATAAGAATAAGTCTTTCTAGTTTGACCTGGGCTTTGAACATAATCAACTACATGAGTCTCACCACTAGTAAGAGTTAATATACTACTGTCATAGGAAACATTAAACTCCCAAGCTCCAAGACCTGATGGCTCATTAACTGTTACATTAACTGTTACATTTCCCCCTACTACTCCTTCACTAGTAGTACCTGCTACACTAATACTAGCAGCAAAGACATTATCTATACCACAAAAAAAGAAAAAGGAAAGAAGGAAGAAGATAAATATTTTCTTTTTAGTCATTTAAATCATCTCATTTCTGTTCTATTTTACTATATCCTAATAAACTTTTTTGAATTCTTAAAAGGTCTACTACGGTGATTAAACCATCTCTATCAACATCACTAGCGATTAGTTCAGCATCACTTAAGTTATTATTACCTAGTAAGTACTTTTGACATCTTAATAAATCTATAATACTAGTATTACCATCCCCATTATTATCTCCATAGATAACTACTTTATATTCTTTAGTATCTTTAGAGTTAGAAATTGTAACTACATCTCCTGTTGCTAAAGCATCATTTTTATCATTACCATATTTATCTTTTAGACTAGTTACAGTTAATCCAGTATAAATAGTTTTAAGCTTATTTTCTAGATTAGTTTTGGAAGTGTTAACTTCTATTCCTGATAGGTAATTATTAGTTAAGTGATAACCACTAGCTACAATTGCTTCATTTATAGCAATAACAGAAACTTCTGGAATTTCCTCTTTCTTATCATCATCAGTCTTTGGGGTTTCACTAACTCCTGGCATATTTTCATAAACTGGTATTAAAAATTCATAAGTTTTATCTAATAAGTCATTATTCTTATAGCCTTTATACATGGTTAAAGCTTCACTAGCAGGTGCTTTTATATTAGACATATATTGATGGGTATAAGTTGAGTTTAAAGCATTAGGACTTACATTGAATTTTTGAAGGTATAGAGTATGTTGGTTAGCACTTATATAACCGTTAACAATATATAATGCTCCCCCAATAATAGCTTTTTCCTTACTATTCCATGGTCGCATATAACTAGTTACACTAGCATCATATCCACCATTTGCCCAGATTAGTCCTCTAATTACTGGGCTTTGATAACTTCCATATGCTCCAATATTATAAAAATTATATATACCGCTATAAGATGTATCTGTTCCACAGTTATTTAAGATAGTCCAGTTATCACTATTACGATAACGATTTATACATTCTCTATCTTTTGCAAAAGTAAATTTTGCTCCATCTATACCAGTAGAACCACTAGCTCCTTTTTCTTGTCTTACTCTACTAGCAAGATAGGTAGGACTTGCTCCTGACTTTTCAGCAGCCTTCATGAAATAGTTTAAATATTCATCACTATCCATAAAGGTATTAGAAATTATACTCTTAACGGTATCAGTTGTTTGAATAGCTTTATTATATTGTAAGTTTTCAAACATAAAGATTCCTTCATCTGTTAAAAAGTTTCTAGGATCCATATAATATCCTACGGCACTATTACTTGCTTGATACCAGCCTTTTTCTTTAACTGATTCAATAAAGTTACCATTATCATCTTTTTTTCTTAGTGACTCATCACTTCCATTTACTAATGATATCTCACCAATTGTTTCATTTCTTATCGCCTCATTATAATCCAGATTAGTCTTAAGAGCATTAAAAATCCAGTTAGGATGCTTTTCATGTAGGTTTTTAAGGGCTGATAAATAACTTTCATTAAACCCTTTTGCTAGCATTTCTTTTTCAAAGTCAGCTTCTAAGTTAACATCACTTTCTTCTATTACTGCTTGATCACTTGAACAGATATAACCAGTTACATCCTGATAAGTTACTTTATACCAAGGTGATCTACAACCATAACCACTCTTATTAGTTTTTTCAACTACTACTACTTTACTAAGAGTTGGTAAGACTCCTCCATCACCAATAGATGTAATTCTTGAACCAGATGGGCTATCTTTAAAAGCTTTTGGAGTATTTAAAACGATATATTCCTTGGCATATACAGTAGGCATCATAAAAAATATAGCTAAAGTAATAAGACCAAACAAAGTTTTCTTTGGCATAAAAGCCACCTCCCCTAGTATCTAAATTATATCATTAAATCGACAATATTTGTCTTATTTAGACTTAATTAATTAATACTTTACACTAGATTTTACTGTTATTTAACTAGGAAGATTGAAAGATATAAAAAAATTAGCTATAATGATAAGGTATAAGTGGAGGAAAAGTTTATGGAAAAAGATGAGAAAAAAGAAAAAAAGAAAAAAAAGAAAAAGTATCGTCTATGGTTATTTATCCTTACTTTAATTACGATACTTGCAAACTTCTTTGCTATTTATGAAATACTTTTATTAGGACCAGTAGAAGAAGTTATTAGATATGTGATTATTGGAGTATTTCTACTGATTGATTTAGTATTTTTCTTAAAGATGAAAAAGAAGAGGAAGAAGAAGGAAAATAAAGCTAAACTACTTACTTTCTTCTTGATACTTTATTTACTACTAAGTTTATTTATCGGAGTAGTTATAATGTATTTATATGGTAAGTTAGAAAATGTTAATAAAACTTATGTTACTTATTCTAGTAGTTTAATTACTATGTCTAATAATAGTATGAATAAGATTGATGATGTTAAGAATGCTAAGATTGGTTTACTTAATGACAAGACATCTCCTGATGGTTATCTTATTCCAAGAATAATTATTAAAGAAAATAAGTTAGATGATGATAATAAGATTAAGAAGTATGATGACTATAATGCTATGATTACTGATTTATATGATGGTACAATTGATGCGATGTTTATTACTACTAACTACCCCAGTTTATTTCAAAGTATTGAAACTTATCAAGGTATAGCAACAGATACTAAGATTATTTATACGAAAGAGAAAAAGATGCTAAAAAGTTCTACTAGTAAAAGAGAAACTGCTTCTACTGGTAAAAGTATAAGTGAACCATTCACTATATTGTTAATGGGTGTTGACTCTACTGATGAAGGATTATCTAAAAACACAGTAGCTAATGGGGACTCATTAATATTAATTACTTTTAATCCTAAGACTTTAAATGCGACAATGCTTTCTATTCCAAGAGATAGTTATGTACCAATCGCTTGTTGGAGTGGTACCCCTGAAAATAAAATCACCCATGCTGCTGCTTATGGAACTGATTGTATGATGAGTACTATTGAAAATTATTTTGATGTTAAGATTGATTATTATGCAAAGATTAATTTCCGTGGACTGGTATCTCTTGTTAATACTTTAGGAGGAATTGATGTTGAAGTACCACAAGATTTATGTACTGATGATTCTAATCGTGAAGGTCATGTTTGTATTAAAGAAGGTATGCAACATCTAAATGGTGAACAAGCCCTAGTTCTAGCCCGAAACAGAAAACAACTTGCTAATGGAGATTTAGACCGTGGTCTTAATCAACAGATTGTTATTCAAGGTATTATTAACAAGGTTAAAGATATGTCTAGTGTTAGTCAAATTATGGGAGTTTTAGATACTATTTCTAATAACTTGGATACAAACTTTACTACTAAACAAATATTATCTTTCTATGATATTGCTAAAGATATAACTACTAATGCTCTACAAAAAGATGATGCTGATTTAATTAATATTGAACAATTATTCTTATCAGGAACTGGACAAATGATTTATGATGAGCGAAGCAGATTAGTTCTATGGGACTATATTCCTAATAAGGAAAGCAGAAAAGATATTATTAATGCTATGAAAATTAATCTTGGTAAGAAAAATCCTACTATGATTAAAGAGTTTTCTTTCTCTATTAATACTCCTTATGAAAAAACAGTTACTGGTACAGGACCTTATAAAACAGCATCTACTTACACCCTTTTACCTAATTTTATTGGAGATAGTCAATCTGCCGCTCAGGCTTGGGCTTCAAGAAATGGTGTTAAAGTAACATTCAAAGGAACATCAGGACATGTTATTGCACAAAGTTATCCTGCTAATAAAAGAGCTGACTTAGTAAGTGGTTCTGTAGTTCTTACCTTATCAGGTGGTTATAGTTCTACTACTAGTAACTCTTCTACTATAACTGATAATAAAACTACTACTAATAATAAAGATAATAATACTAACACTAAGGATAATAGCATAGATAATAATCCCGGTAGTGTTGACACAGAAGTTGAACCTAATCACCCTAAACCAGACCCCCCTGGCAAAGATAATGGTGATATAGAAACTCCTCCTGAAAAAGATAAAGTTCCATCTGAATAAATTTATTAAAAATCCTTTATGGATTTTTTATTTTGTAGTATAATATAGCTCAACAAATGAGGTGGTTATATGGGAAAAATTGATGCTATTAAAGCTCAAGAAATAGTTAGTAATAGTAAATCAAATTTAGTTTCTAATACTCCTTATCATGAGAATTCATTTATTTATAGAACTACTAATGAACAGATTAACAATTATCAAGATTTTCTAAAGAATAGAGAAAATACTTTATCTATCATTGCATCAGGTAATCAATACTAAATACTATTTATGAGGGAACTAAAAATATAACTGGCTTTGATATAAGTACTTTCCCAAAATACTATTTAGAATTACAAATTGCCGCTTTAAACACCTTTGGATTAAAAGATTATATAAACTTTATCTATGGAGATATTGATGATGAAGAGTTTGATGATATGTATTATACTATCAATCCTATATTAGAAAAAGAAAGTAGAGAGTTTTGGGACGGATTACTTAATTTCTTTGATTTCAGTAAAATAACTGCTTCTACCCTATTTTCTAATGAAGTTGTCTCTCCTAGAAATATTACTAAAAAAAATATATACTTGCAAAGTGAAGAAAATTATCAAAGATTAAAGAATAATATACAACAAGTTAATCTAGAGTATATAACCGGAGATATTTTTTCATTAACTAAAAAATTAGATACTGAATATGATTTTATAAATTTGTCTTCAATTATATATTATAATGATTTAAATAAATACAAGGAAATGTTAGAAACTCTTCCTTTAATGGATAATGGCGAAGCTCTAACTTATCTTTATAAGATTAAACCCTTTAGTCAAAAACAAGATTTTTTTCCTAATTGTGATTTTCATAGTTTTGACAATGATTCTGGTGTAATGATATACACAAAAAGAGTAAATAATTAATAATTGTTATTTACTCTTTTCTATTATTCATAATTATCAGCTTTTACTTCCATAAAACTTTGTTTATGATTACATACTGGACATACATCTAAAGCATCTTTTCCAATATAGACATGACCACAATTACGGCAAATCCATAACTTATCGCCATCCTTATGGAATACTTTATTATCTTTAACATTCTTTAGTAATGTTAAGTATCTTTTTTCATGTTCAGCTTCTATTTTACCAACACTTTCAAATAAATAGGCAATTCTATCAAAACCTTCTTCACGAGCAGTATTAGCAAATTCTTTATACATTTCTGTCCATTCATAGTTTTCACCAGCAGCAGCATCTTCTAGATTTGTAATAGTTGAAGGAATTTCTCCACCATGTAACTGTTTAAACCAAAGTTTGGCATGTTCTTTTTCATTATTAGCTGTTTCTTCAAAGATAGCTGCTATTTGTTCATAACCATCTTTTCTAGCTTTTGATGCATAATAAGTATACTTGTTTCTTGCTTGACTTTCACCTGCAAAAGCAGTCATTAGATTTTGTTCTGTTTTACTTCCCTTTAATTCCATTTATATACCTTCTTTCTCTTAATGATTATCCTTTGAACAAGTAGAACACATCCCATACCCAACAAAATCAAAAGTATTAACATTTCTACCCTTAAATAATTTTTTTATTTCTTCTTTTTCAGTCTTATTATAGAAGATATCTTCTATTTTTCCACATCTTACGCATTGAAAATGATAGTGATCTTTTGCTATATCATATCTAATATTATGATCAATTGATGCTATTTTTTCAACCTCACCCTTTGCTACTAACTTATTCATTACTCTATAGACAGTAGCTTGTCCAATACTAGGGTTTTTCTCCCATACAAGTTTAGTAAGTTCCGGTAAAGACGGATGTAGATGACAATCTTTTAATACTTCATATATTATTTCTTTTTGTTTTGTATTTCTTTCCATGTTCTCTCCTTATTGATAATCATTATCAACTATATAATATCATATTTAAAATTAAAGTCAAGAAAAAAGTTCTTAAAAATATTAATTATTTTTTTACAAGAACTTTTGGCTTAGTAATTTCACAACTATCACCTATATTTTTAGCTTCTAATTTTTTTCTAATTCCAGGAAGAATACTACCATATAAAAGATTCTTATATTCTCTAGAAACATCAGAATTAAAAATAGGCTTTTCTAAATCAGAACCATATCTTACATGTAAAATTTCCAAATGTCTTGGTAAAAGATTTTCAAGCACCTCTTTAACATCTTCTTTACTGTACTCATCAAAGTAAGTATAAAGGTTATCTGTACTTTTAGCTTTCTTTCTAGTTTTTTTAGTTTTGTCATCTTTTACAATAGATTTATTGTCTTTTTCTTTCATTGTTCTATCTGGTTTATCAAGATAATCAACTAAATCCATAACATATTTAGAATGACTAAGCTTATCAATACTTTTATTTTGAATTCTTCTAACCCATTCTCTTGATAGATTAAGCATTTCTGATACCTCATCTAAAGTATAAGAAGTATTATTAACAAAACCAAACCTTAATTTTATAATACTTATTTCTCTTTCGGTTAATTTACATTGTTTGAATAGTTTTTCTATCAACATAGGTAGTTCAAATTTTAAAGCCAAATCCTCTGTAACTGAATCCTCCGTTCCAATCAAATCTTCTAATTCTGTACCTGTTTCATAGTCTACTATAGTACTTAAACTTAAAGTGTCTTCATTATACTTACCAAGTTCATCTACTACATTTGTAGTAGTATTAAGCTCTTTTGCTATTTCTTCGTTAGTAGGTACTCGCTTATATTTATTTTGCAATTCTATCTTAGTTTTATAATAAGATACTACTCTTTCTCGAAAATGAATAGGTAGTCTTATATTTTTAGCTTTATTCTTAACCCCACTGCTAACTTCTTTACTAATCCAGTGCGTAGCATAAGTAGAAAATTTATTACCATATGACAAGTCAAATTTATCTACCGCTTCCATTAATCCAATATTTCCTTCTTCTATTAAATCTAAAAGTTCAAGTCCTAATCCTTGATATTTTTTGGCTATACTAACTACTAATCGTAAATTACTTTCAATAATCATTTGTTTAGCAGCCAAATCACCATTCTTCATTTTTAAAAATAGCTCTTTTTCTTCATCAGCAGTTAAAATATGATCTTTTAATGTATTTAAGTATAACTCTAGTGAATCGGTTGTATAATTATCCATAATACACTTCACCCCTTCTTTTGCCTCACATATTATAATACAATTAATAGAAAAAAGCAATAAAAAGAAAAAGATAGACTTTAATCTATCAACCTTATCTATTATTTATTTTATATAACTTTTGATAAGCAAAATGGTCAAACTTAGATAAGAATTCCCATTCTAATTTTTTTTCAAAGAAATATTCTTTTACCGTCATAATATCATCTCCTAACTATAATGTACTAAACTTCTTAAGCGTTTAATAACTTTTTTCTCTATTCTTGATATATATGATTGACTAATTCCTAACATATCAGCTACTTCTTTTTGAGTTTTCTCTTCTTGTCCTAATAGTCCATATCTTAAAATCATAATATCTCTATCTCTTGGTTCTAGTCTTAATACTTCATTTATCATAAGTTTTTTATCATCCTCAGTTTCTACTCCTTTAGTAACAATATCAGCTTCTGTTCCTAAAATATCTTCAAGTCTTAATTCATTACCATCTTGGTCATAACTAAGTGAAGCATCAATTGATACTTCTGTTTTCATCTTTTTTATTTTTCTAAGATGCATAAGTATTTCATTATCAATACAGCGAGAGGCATAGGTAGCTAGTTTTATATTCTTATCTCGGTGAAAAGTATTAATTCCTTTTATTAAACCAATAGTACCAATACTTACTAAGTCTTCTAAGTCAACTCCAGTGTTTTCATACTTCTTAGCAAGAAAGACTACTAATCTTAAATTATGTTCTATCAACTTATCTTTAGCAAAACTATCACCATCTTCACTTCTTACTAAATACCCTTCCTCTTCCTCCTTAGATAAAGGCGGAGGAAGTGCATCACTACTTCCAATATAATAAAGATAACTATAATTTGTTAGTATACTACCAATAAATAATAATAAACTAATCATTGATTTCCTCCTTTAATATTTCTGGCATGATACAATTAACACCATATAAATTAATCTTTTCCCTACTCTTTCCTACTAGGTATTTACTACTATCTAACTCTTTCCCATCTAATTCTAAATATTCTGGTTTAATACATTTGATTAGTCCATTAGTCCCAATAGTTTGATATGGTACATAGATGATATCTTCATCATTTATTGGAAAGTCTAGAAAGTAGATAAAGACAGATCTTTTCTTATATGGATCTTTTATCTTATTACCAGTATCTAAGAATGCTTTTAAAGTATAAGTCTTTTCTTTATAAGTAAACTTAATGTCATGTAGATAGTTTTCTCTAATATATTCTCTTCTTCTACCTTTCAAATAGAAAAATAGTAATACTGGTCCAATTAATAATAATAGTATGAGGATAGAAGTATTTTTATTCTTGATAAAATGAAAACCTTTCTTATATGTATTAAACTGTAAATCAAGAGCATATAGTATTCCTCCTAAGATAATACTACTACCATAAAATGATTTTAAGTTACTAATAAATGTTTCTTTGCTTTTATAACCAAAACTTATAAGAATTAAGATAAGACTAGTTAGTAATTTAAAAATAAGTAAGAAAAAATTATTTAAGGGTAGAAATAAAAGTATTAAGGTAATGGAACCCGTAAGACTAGCAAGTAGTAGTCTTTTTATTTTTGGATAAGTTTTATTTTCAATAGTTACTGATAAGAGAAGAAGAAAATCATAACAAAAGTTAAGAATAAATACTAAATCAAGATATACTTTCATTTCTACCACCGTAATAAGCATACAAAAAAGAAAACGATTATTTTGTCGTTTTCTAGTTATTTAGTACTAAACATTTTAAGTGGTTTAGCATAATCATCTATTTTCATATATAAAGCTAGTTCCTTACCATCTTCTAAGAATAAAAGCATATTTTCATCTATTCTTATCTTACTACCTGATTTAATCTTTTTAGCTAAATCTTTATCTATTTCTCTAGTCTTAACTTGTAGAGCATCTTTAATAGAAATCAACTCTACATTTTCTTCTATTTCTGCTAAATTTTTAGCATCAGTCAAAGAAAAATCTCCTTGTTTAGTTCTCTTTAGTGATGCCATGGTAAGAGGTACACCTAAAATCTTTCCCATATCTTCTATCATACTTCTTATATAGCAACCTTTAGATACTGTTGTTTTAAAAGTGAATGTCGTTGGTGTTACTGATAGTAATTTCAAATCAATAATAGATACATTTCTTTTAGGTAGAATAACACTTTTTCCCTCTCTTGCATATTCATATAGCTTTTTACCATTTATCTTAACTGCTGAATAAATTGGTACTTCTTGTAAGTATTCTTTAGGAAATTCTTTAATCATCTTTAAAATAGCATCTTTTGATAAATTAGCGTCTTCAATTGACTCTAAAACTTTACCAGTGATATCTCCCGTATCAGTTCTAGTACCAATAAGCACTTTAGCTTGATATTCTTTTTGATAAGCAGTTAAAAACTCATTTATCTTAGTAGCGTTATTAACAGTTACTACTAATAATCCAGTAGCCAACGGATCAAGTGTACCATTATGCCCTACTTTCTTAGTATCAAATCTTTTACTAACGATATTTACAACATCACGAGATGTCATTCCTTTTTTCTTATTAACTAATAGTATCCCACTTCTTCTATATAATTTATGATACTCTTCAAGTGTTAATTTCTTATCATGAATAATCTTAGCAGTTGAAGTAGTAACATAACGATAGTGCCATGGTTCATAAGTGTATCCTGTAACACTTTCCTTATCTTTAGGATATCTTAAAATAAGACCACATCTATAAGCCTTTTTCTCTACATTTTTCCAAAAGTCTATATATTTATCACTTAACATTTCTTTATTTTCTAAGATATTTTTATCTTTATCAATTAGAAATAAATCAAAAGCAAGACCGGTATGATGTTCACTAAAGCCACTAGGAGCAGCGTACTCTTTATATAAGTTATTTATCTCATCTTGTTCTTCTAAAGAACGATAACCACTATCTATATCTAATTTTATATCAGTAGTAAACTCTTTTTGTAAATTAAGAAAAGCTTGTAAAGTTCTTCTTTCTAGAATAATTTCTTCACCTAAAGAATTAGTATAACTAACTAATTTTTCATTTTGAAAGTCTTGTTTTTCATATTTATTATTTTTATTTACTAGTATCTGATAATTCATTCTTCTCATCCTCTAATTTTTCTAATACTTCATCAATTCTAGAACCATAAGCGATAGAATCATCATATATAAATGTTAATTCTGGAGTATGTCTAATATCTATTCTTTTACTTAACTCCCCTCTTAAGAAACTTTTAGCATCATTTAATGCTTTTAAGGTTTCATTCTTTTCATCTTCATCTAATACTGTTACATATACTTTACAATAACCTAAGTCACTTGATACTTCACAATCAGTTATTGTAACATTTTTAAGTAATTCATCTTTTGCCTCTTTAAATAAAATATTCATCAACTCTTCTTGTACGGCATGATTAATTCTCTCTATTTTTATATTAGCCATAATACTTCCTCCTCTAACCAATGATAGTATATCATTTGAAAATAAAAAAAGAAAGAGCTTATCTTTCTTTTCTAACTTCTTTTCTTTAATACTTTTGCTGTATAAACAAGTCCTGATAGAGCGATTAAACTAATTACTCCATAGATTAAAGCCTTATCAGAAGTATTAGGGTTTTCAATTTTGGTAGTGTTGTCTACTTTTTCATCAACATAAGCTAAAGCGTAACTAGAAAACTTATCTGTTTCAAATGATACTTTATTATCATCAGTTAAAGTAGTATCTAAAATATCAGTTTTTCCATTATGAAGTCTAATTACATAATATGTTCTTTTGTAACCTTCTGCTACTTGTGGAAGTGCAGTAGGAATACTTAAAGTTACTTTAACTTTATCACTAGTTTCTAGTACTTCTTCGAATTTTAAGTCATCATTTAGTCCTTTAAATAGATTAATATCATAAAATCCTGCTACTTTATACTTATCTCCCATAACTTTATTAAATAACTCATTATCTTCTTTAGAAATAGTACTTGAATCCATTTCCTTAACATCAAGTATATCTTTTATTTCTTTTTCATCTACTGATACTGTTGTATCATCACTAGCACCAATTGGCTTATATTTCTTTACAGTAAAATTAAGAGTTCCACCATCAGTAATAGCAACTTCATCATTTAATAGGTTATATATACCACCATTAATCATAGCAGTACCACCATCATTCCAAATAGGTTCAGTTGGTCTACCTGATTTTTGTCCTCTACCAATATGGTTAAATACACCACCATTAATAACTAATGATTTACTTTTTGGTCCGTTATAAACAACAGCTGATGCTATTTTATTGGTATTGAATGTTCCACCATTGATAATCATCTCACCAAAACTATCATTTTTTAGATACTTATTAGTTTCTTTAGTTTCAAATGTACCACCATTAATAGTCATAGTAGCAATAGAATTATCTTTGTTTTCTGACTCTTCATACCAACCATTATCAATTAGTGATGAAGATCCATTTTCAAAATTAGGTGCAGATATTAAAAAATAACCACCATCAATTGTAGCATTCCCCCTATTTAAGAATACATAATATCCATTAGTTGGTGTTTCTTCACGACTATAGTTTCCACCTTTAACAACTACTGTACCATAGTTAGCTAAAACAGCCTTTCCCTTAGTATTACCAGTAACTTTACCATTACCTGTTATTGTTGCTTTTGCTCCTTCTTCAATTTTTATGGTATCATCACCATTTTCATTTGTAACATTATACTTTCCTAAGTTAATTGTTACGTCACTACCCTTTTTTACAACAATTCCATCAGTAATATCCTTACTTAAAGTGAAATCAGTTGTAACTTCTGTTTCGGCATAAGTATTAAAAGGTAACATAAAAGCACCTAATAATAACACTGCCCACAACTTCTTTTTCATGTTTTCCTCTCCTTCCGATATGAATGCTTTCCATATCTTAACTAAACTATAACATAAAAATGAAAAGAAAGAAATAAAATTTTCACGTTTATCTGACAGTTTACGTTTAGTTTCTTACTTCTTTCTTTATTAATTTAGCATGCATAACTACTCTATTACCAAAATTATCTTTACAAGTTGATAAAGTTAATATCTTATCATTAGTGTTTACAGTACCAGAAAACTCTTCTTCACTCCTTTCTTTTATTGTTTTTAAGAAAGTAGCATAATCACCATCATTTTTAAAGTTAGTAGTTATGTAATAGCTTTCTTTAGGAATTGTATAAGTACTAAATATTTGCCACATAGTATTTTCTTTAGGAGTAGACATTCTAATAATATAATTATCTTTATTCTTATACCAACTACTAGTAAGAATTGTTTTTAAACTACCAAACATAGTTCCATCATATCTACTATGTGCATAAATAATAGTATTTTGATTAAAAGTATTAGCATCATTTCGATAATCCATAAAAACCCATCCAGCTTTATTTAAAGTTTTATCAAAAGCATGAGATAAGTAGTAGGAATTATCCACGGTTTGTACCACCGGATAATTTATATTAGTGCCACTGACATTTAACCAAGCAACTGTATCTTTATTAGTATTAAGTAAATCATTAAAGTTAACTTCTAAAAGATTCATCTTTATATATCTAAAATAATCACTATCTTGCTTTTTATCATAGTTTACATAGAGAGTATCAATAGTATCTTTCTTTTCTGTAATCTTTGTTTTTTCTAAAACAGTATCTTTAACTTTATTAATTTTCTTAGAATCATTAAACCAGCCAAGTATTTTAGAACTAGATAATAAAAAGGTAGTTAAAAAGATAAGAAAAATAACTACTATTACCCATTTGCGTAATCTTAATCTTTGTCTTCTTCTCGTTCTTTGATATTTTACTTTAGTCATTTTCTTTGCCATATTATCTACCTTCTATTTTTAGATATTTTTATAATTTGATAATAATTAAATATAGCAGATACTACTAGTAATATTTGTAAAATTAAAACTATTATTCCAAATATATTACCAGTCTTTAAGGAATTAATTAAATAGTCAAACTCTAAAGCAGTTAATCTTCTATTAAAAAATATGATTGAAGTAATTACTACTAATAGTATATAGATTAAACTGCTAATTGCTTCCCTCCATCTCTTTGCTCTAAAAAATTTATAACAACTAACACAAACTATTGCTACTAATAAACATAAAACTACTAAATATATAAAATTAACCATAAACTCTTCCTCCTAATACAACTCTGGTGGCAGTACTTCATCTACTGCTTGTCTTAAAACTTTAGTAACCATTACTAATTGTTTTTCCTCTTCTTCATTTAATTTAACTGGTATTTGTTTTATGATACCTTCTTTTCCAATAACCGCTGGCATCGAAAAATATAAATCATAATCACTCTGATAATTAGAAACTGGATAGATTTTCTTTTCATCATTTAAAATTACTTTAGTAAGTTCTAAAAGACAACAACCAATACCATGTGAGGTATAACCTTTAGAAGATACTATCATTCCACCCATTTTCTTAGTAATAGAGGAAAACTCATCTTTCTCTTCTTTAGTTAAGTAATTCTTTAGAGATGACATGGCAATATTAGCATTGTTATAATAAACAAACTGACTATTACCATGTTCTCCTAAAACATAAAGATTAATATCATTACTAGAAATACTTATCTTTTTACTAATTAAACTCTTTAATCTAATAGTATCTAACATAGTACCAGTACCAATTACTTTTTGATAAGGATAAGACAAATAAGTAGCTGTTAACTGACTTATCACATCAACTGGATTAGTAGCTACTAAGATAACACCAGCAAATGATGTTTCTGAAATAGAATCTGTCACTTCTTTAACCATTTTACTAGCACCAACTAAATCTTCTAATCTGCTTTTCTTACTTTGAGGAAGTCCAAGTGCTAAGACACATATATCAGCATCATTTAAAGCTTGATAATTTCCTATCTTAATTGTTAATGATGAATCTATTAAAGTCATTCCTTGTTCTAAATCAAGTATTTCTCCCTTTAATTTTTCTACATCTTTATCAATTAATACTACTTCTCCACTAATAGACTTATCAAACACTAACTTTTCTAAATAAGATAGTCCAACATGTCCCAAACCAATAATCACAATCTTTGCCATATTCTTTTTACTCTTCCTTTCTAAATGCTTTTATAAATTTAGACCATACCTTTTCATTGGAATAATTTAAAATACCTACTTTATATATTTTCATACCATACCTAATAAGTAGATATAAAAGACCAATTAATAAGATAATAGCTATTAAAATATCTAATATACTTATCTCTCCCATTATATATAAAGTTGGGGCTAAAAGGCAAGAGATTAATGGGATATAACCTGCTATTTTTAAGAAAATACTACCTTGAAACATACCAGCCATAATTGCTAGATAGTAACCTGCTAGTAGGATAAAAACAATAGGAGTTTGTAACTGTTGAAAGTCTTCTATATTAGTAGTCATAGAAGCAAGAATACCAGCTAGTAGTGAATAAGCTAAGAATGATAATATGATAAGTACTAATAAGAATGGTAGTAATGACACTATATCATTAATTAAACCACTAGCAGATAGACTATCCCAAATACTAGTTATTTCACTAGGAATATTTAAACTTCCATTCCTACTACTAATAAAGAAAGCAATTAAACCATAAATAAATAGTAATAAAGCTTGTAGTAAGACAAATAAGTTATTAGCTACTATCTTTGCTAAGAGATGAACTTTAGGACTTACATTAGAAATAATTATTTCCATACTCTTAGTAGTCTTCTCTTCACAAATTTCTCCTCCTACCATTTGAACTAGAAAGATAATTAACATAAAGAATGGTAGTATTAAACTAGGAAAAACTGTACTCATCACTAGTGACATATTTTCATCTTGACTCTTTTTATCACTTAAGACTACTCGGTCAATATCTATATTAGTAGATAATAATGCTAAAGTATTAGTATCTAGATTTAGTCTTTCCATAAGTACTTGTTGTTTAGTAGCATTTAAACCTTGATAAATTACTTGATATACACTACTATCTATCTTTTTATCACTAATAACTTTAGCTTTTAACAAATTATCATCTAGATTAAGACTTATTAGTATCTCATCGTCTTTTATCTTTTTATTTTCATTACTAACACTTTTTACTACTATTTTTTTATCTTCTAACTCACTAGTCAAACTATCTATATTATTTTTTAAATAAGGATAAGAGATATTAGTCTTATCATAAACAAGTACTTTTAATGGTTTATCAAATTCACCTCCAAAGAAAGTTATAATTGAGTTTAGATTAAATAAGGCAAATAGTGATAGAGCAAGTATTATATTAACAGCAATAAACCATTTAGATTTTAATTTTTTATTAAAGCTTAGCTTCACAAGGTAGAAAAACTTTCTAGTCATTATTAGCACCTACTTTCTCAATAAATATTTCATTTAGTGTTGGTTCTGTTACATCATATTTAGTAATATTATAGTCTTTTACTATTTTAAAGATTGAATCTGCTATATCTAGACTTTCTATCTTTACTAAGTATTCTCCTCTATATTCTTCTAAAGAAATAACCCCTTTTAGTTTTCTTATTTTATCAAGGGGAAGATTATCTCCTCTAAGTAAAATGTTTTTCTTTCTATACTCATTCAGTTCCTGACGTCCAATGATTGGGATGCCAGGATAACCATCTGCCTGTGTCCTGATTGCCGGAGAGCTTGTCTGGGCGCACAATTCCGATTTGTTTATTGTCCTTTTATAACGGTTGACCAATTGTTTTCAATAGTC
>OJMG01001088.1_pt1 | contig 26202 bp, 24 predicted proteins | sample 1597141 | NCBI WGS metagenome assembly OJMG01 (sample SAMEA2452119, study PRJEB22498) | human gut metagenome | biome: human feces; feature: human gut; material: feces | place: Australia | collected 2012 | reverse complement strand
CACGCCCTTGTCGATGTAGCCAAGATAATCGTCCTTCTGCGCACTGCCGTAAAAATCTCTTTTTGGCGCGCTTACATCATAGTAGCGAACCCGTGCAATAACGTCAGGCGGCACGGCGGAAAGCCTCCTTCAATCGTTTCAACTGTTCAACCAAACGCGGCGGCAATACGTCGTATAAACCCGCTTCCAGACATTCGCCGTTAAATGCCTCTCCGTACACAAGACTGTCAAGCAGATAGTAAACGTTGCACAGCAACATTCGATACGTCGCTTGTTCCGTCTGATCGAGCGCGACAGAGGACTGCAGGGCGGAAATTTGCTGTTCGAGTGCGGACAGCCTGTCCGAAAATTCTTCCGCGTTTACGGCAGAAATAGGGGACGCTCTCTGTCTTGCCGCAAGTCCCGCCGCAATCAGGTCGGCAAGATACTTGGATTTGCTTCGCTCGCCGCTCTTTGCAAAGTCTTCGGCAAGCGCATCGGCGAGTACCTTGTCATAGATGTACAACGTCGAATAGTAAAAGTCTTTTTGTTTCAATTTCCCTCCTTTTAACAACGAAAAAGACAGCCCGTAAAGGGCTGCCGCAAAGTTAGAAATATTTAATTTGTAACTATGCCGCAATCAGACAAAATTCTCTGATACAATCAATAGGCATCACCTCCGTATAAAAGTAGGGGACATTTATTCCCAGCATCTTATATACTAATTTTCACCCATAGAAAAACAGGGATATGCGGCTTAAATTTCAAAAAATGACTCAAAATCAGTTTCAGGACGGCAAAAACAGGTCTAAACAGGCAAAAAATTTTTCTGAATTTTCACAAAAAATAGTCCGATAGCCCCGAACATGCAAAAAAGCAGAAAACAATCAGTCGATTGATTTCTACTTTTTCGGTTTTTGTTTCTGATTTTGATAATGTTTCGTTCGATTTTTGTGCGCCTGTAAATCTTGAAACTGATATCTCGCTATCTCTTTTGTAAAGTCTTCGGTGTAAACTCCGGGAATAAACTTGTAATCGTCCCAATGCCAGTCGCGGACACCGCAAGGATTATCCGGATCGTAGAGATTTTTCAATGTGAGATCGGTCGGGTACAATGTTTTCCGTTTTCCAAGAAAGGTCAAGATATATCCTTGATGTTTTCTTTCGCCCGGTGGAGGCGGAGTTCGCTTAATCAAGCCTTTGTTTTCGAGATTTTTTAACGCTGTTTGTATCGTGCGTTCAGATACCGCGAGTTGCTCGGCGAAGAAACTGACCTTGACAGATTTTCCGCTGTTGACGCGGACATAGTTCAGAATAATTTCTTCCCTTTCCAACGGCGTAGGCTTGCGAATTTCCGGTTCAATCTCGTCGTCCCACCCGTCATGTTTCAGCTTCCGCTTATCTATAAACTCTATGTATCCGTATTTAGACTTTTTACGCATATGTTATAATTTCTCCCTGTTGATTTTTATTATATCATAAATTGACTATAAAAACAAGTTTCTTGCAGGCATAGATGTTTTGGATTATATAACATAATCGCCATTATGAGAAGGTCGGGAATGAAATCAAAGATATAACCGAAGAAATAGACTTTGAATTGCCCGACGGGTGGGAATATATACGGCTCTATAATATTGGTGATTTGGGTAGTGGATTTACTCCGAAACCTCATGAATTAGCAACCAGCGGAATAATACCATATTTTAAGGTTGCCGATATGAACAATGAAGGCAACGAAAAGTATTTAGTCAATACTCAAAATTATCTAATAAGTCGTCCTAAAAAAGTATTTCCTAAAAATTCTATCGCATTTCCAAAGAACGGCGGGGCTGTTTTTACAAATAAAAAAAGAGTTTTGGTAACGGACTCTGTTGTAGATTTGAATACGGGAGTATTCTCTCCTTTTGAATGTATTGATTTTGATTTTGCTTATCTATTGTTTTCAACAATAGATTTCCGCAAGCATTATAAAGGGACAGCATTACCTACAATAAACAATGAATTTATGAGTTCAATGTTATTTGGATTGCCGCCGTTTGCCGAACAGCAACGTATTGTTGCTGAAATAGAAAAATACGAGCCTCTTATTACCGAGTATGATAAGTTGGAACAACAAAAAACAAAACTTGACGGTGAGATATATGACAAGCTTAAAAAGTCCATTTTACAGTATGCTATACAAGGAAAACTCGTTCCACAAGACGAAAACGACGCACCTGCAAGCGAATTGTTAAAGCGAATCCGTGATGAAAAGAAAGCTCAACTCGGCAAGAAATACGTTGATAGTTACATCTACAAAGGTGATGATAACTGCTATTACGAACACATCGACGGCAAAGATAAAGACGAAGCAATAGAAGTGCCATTTGATTTGCCCGATGATTGGGCGTGGTGCAAACTTACAAACATAATCAAGTCAATCACAGATGGAACGCACTCAACACCAAAATATACGCAAAATGGCATACCTTTTGTTTCGGTTAAAGATATAAGTTCTGGTGAATTAAAATTAAATGATACGAAATATATTTCCATTAAAGAGCATAAAGAATTATCGAAAAGATGCAACCCACAAAGAGGCGATATATTACTTACCAAAGTTGGCACAACAGGTATACCTGTTCTAATCAATGTGGATATAGAATTTAGTTTATTCGTCAGTGTTGCGCTAATTAAATTTAATCATAATTATATATTGCCCGATTACTTTATATACCTATTAAAAAGTCCATTAGTTCAAATGCAAGCAGTTGAAAATACTCGTGGCGTAGGGAATAAAAATTGGGTTTTATCCGATATTGAAAAAACAATATTAGCTATACCGCCACTTGCCGAACAACAACGGATCGTAAATAAAATCAACGAAATATTTGCAAAATTGTAAGCTTAAACCCCTCGAATTTGAGGGGTTTAAGTTTTACCATGTTACGACTTTATCTACGATTTCTTGCTGTTCGCTTGCAGTTTTGCGCAAGTATATTCGCGTTGTTTCTATGCTCTCGTGTCCCATAAGGTCGGCAAGCAATGATATGTCGTTGTACTTTTCCAAAAAGTTTTTAGCAAACCTATGTCGAAAAGAGTGTGGATATACGACTTTCGGATTTAAACCATATTTTACAGCATAATTTTTAAGCTGTTGAGCTATACCACGCACAGTGATACGCTCTCCGAATCGGTTCAAAAAAAGGTATCCGCTTGTGATACCTTTCTCTTGCAACCACGTTTCGGTTTCCGTCTTTAACTTTTTGGGTATATAAAGCCGCCGAAGTTTGCCGCCTTTGGAATATAAGTCGAAATAGCCAGTTAAAACGTGTTCAACCTTAATTTGAATAAGCTCGCTTACACGTGCGCCCGTTGCAGCCAAATAGCGCACGACAAAATACCATTCCCAATTGCCTTCCTTTTTGAGCGAGTTCTTCAAAAATTTATAATCGGCGTCGCTGATCACGTTTTCCAAAAAGTTCTTTTGCTGAATCTTTACGGGCGACAATTTGAAATTAGTTTTCTTTATAAAATCCAAATACTTGTTTATCGCCTGAATGCGCAAGTTTACCGTCTTGGGCTTGTAGGTTTCCATAAGGTAACCCTTGAACGCCAAAAGGTTGCGCTTGGTGATTTCGCCGCCTAATTGCTCGTACATACGCACGGACAATAAATACGCCGAAATAGTGTTTTGCGACAGGTTTTCCCGTTGCAAATGCTTCTCGAATTCGTCTAACATATCGTTAAACCTCCTAAAATAATGATACTTCAATTTTACTATTTTAGGCGATTTTCTTCGAGTGTTTGATGTGCTTATAAGAGTATAAATCTGCTATTATGAGAAGGTTGGAAATAATGAGCCTGTTTTGCTTGAAAATCTACCATTTGAAATACTCGATTCTTGGTGCTGGGCAAGACTAAAAGATATTACATATAACCATGGACAAAAAATTCCAAATGCTGAGTTTTCGTACATTGATATAGGCTCAATCGATAACGTTAATCAAAAATTAAGTACAAAAGAAAATATTATTGAACCTGAGAAAGCCCCTTCACGAGCACGCAAGATAGTAGAACGTGGTGATGTGCTATACGCGACCGTTAGACCTTATCTTCACAATATGTGTATAGTAGATAAAGATTTTTCGCACGAACCGATAGCGAGCACCGGTTTTGCTGTATTAACGGTTGAGAGAGGAATTAAAAATATTTTCTTGTTTTACTATATGCTTTCACCTATATTCGATCAATATGCAAATAATTCCGAAAATTCAAAGGGAGTTGCTTATCCTGCTATTAACGATGAAAAGTTATATAAAGCACTTATACCAATTTCTCCGCAAAATGAACAACAAAATATTTGCAAGCTGATAGATAAATGCTTCAACGTTTTAATAAAAGACGAGAGTTAACCCTCGTCTTTTAATTTGGCTTCTAACGCAAAGAACATGGAAAAAATTCTGTGTTGTTCCATAGCTGGCGGAAGCGGAATCAAATAAGATTGGATAACTTTTGTCGCCAGTTCGATTTGATTTGTGCTGCCCGAACATTTTGCCTCTATATCCGTTTGTATAATAGGCGACTTCAAAAACAAATAAATATATTGGCTGTCAATGTATTCCAGAGGACGCACGACTGTTACATGCGAATCTGCGACAAATTTAGGATATTCTTTGAAAAGTGTATCGTCAACATAACCCGTTCGCCCTACAGTTCCTGTGCCCGTTGAATTTATTATTATATCTCCGACACAAAGATATTGTTCCTCGGTGTATTTTTCAATAGTTGCGCAGTCAGCAAACAGACATTTTTGCGTTTGTATGCCTGCCCATTGATTGCATTTTTGAGCTATTATAGGCAGAATTTTCTCTGTACCGTATGTCGGAGATTTGCCGCGATGAATATATGAACAAATTGTTTGCAAGCGGCACCACACCCAATTTTCAGGCAAATCAAAAGGTATTTCATCGTTGATATTTGTGATAATTTCGCCAACCTTCTCATAATAGCAGTTATCGTCACCTTTGTAGATGTAACTATCAACGTATTTCTTGCCGAGTTGAGCTTTCTTTTCAGCACGGATTCGCTTTAACAATTCGCTTGCCGGTTCGTCATTCGGATCCTGCGGAACGAGCTTCCCTTGAATGGCGTATTGTAAAATGGACTTTTTGAGTTTATCGTAAATCTCATTGTCTAACCTGGTTGCGTGTTGTTCAAGTTTATCGTACTCGGCAATCAGCGGTTCATATTTTTCTATTTCCGCTACAATGCGGGCTTGTTCTGGGATCGGAGGGATACCAACAAGAAGCGATTTGAATAGATTTTTGTTTAGGTGAGGAATTGCTGCTCCAATTTTATTCCCGCGGAATGTGTCCCGATAATAATCCAACACAACATTAAGGTATCCAAAGTTGAAATGAGATACCGTCTCCAGCGTTTTGAAAGTGCTCCCCATATATCCACGAAATGGTATATCAAATACTTCGCCAGAATTTTCACCATCAACTAAAATAACCTTTTTTCCGACATCAACAATTTTGCCGTCGACAAGATAAGTTTTATCTGCTTTCCCTCTTAAGGTTTTAGCATCTAAATAGGGTAATCTTTCCCCTGTGCTTTTGGCAATATCACCTAACCAGCATACCGTAGATAAACGTACAAATACCCAACTATCCGGTATCTCGAAGGGTAAATCGTCAGTAATATCTTTGATTTCATTCCCGACCTTCTCATAATGGCGATTATCATCACCCTTAAAGATGACTGAATCGACTTTATCTTTTTTGATTTTACCTTCTTTAATAAGCTGTTGTTTTTCGGCACGGATGCGTTCGAGCAACACGGAAGCAGGCTCGTCGTTCGGATTTTGCGGGACGAGCTTGCCTTGAATGGCTAATTGAAGGATTGATTTTCTTAATTGTTCTGCTTTCATTCTTTATTCCCCAAAAGCGTCATAATTTCGGCAAGCACTCGGTCAATGTTCGCATCCAAACTTGCGCGTTTTTCACGATATTGTTGGATCAAATCCTGTGGAGCAAGAATTTCTTCCTCTTCGTGGGGGAATCCGCAAAGGTCGATATTGTAACCGAGCGCAGCAATCTCTTCAACCGTATATTTCTTTGCCTTCGGAGCATCATCAACAATAATTTCTTCACGGTTGTTCCACCATTCCATGGCAGGGGTGAAATGTTCCAGCTTCATCGGCTTAGTCTTGGAAAAATGCTTATACCCTTGAGGCATATCCAAACGGTAGAACCAAGTTTCTTTGGTCGGGCGAGTCTTATCGAAGAAAAGAATATTCGTTGTAATAGAAGTATAGGGGGCAAATACGCTGCCCGGCATGCGAATCACAGTATGCAAATTGAAGTCTGACAGTAACTTCTTTTTGATTGAAACTTTCGCATTATCCGTACCGAATAAAAAGCCGTCAGGTAAAATCACTGCAGCACGGCCGTTTTCTTTCAGCCGATACATAATGACCGACATAAAAAGATCGGCTGTTTCGCTGCTCGCCAAATCGGACGGAAAGTGATTTTTTACATCTGCCTTTTCATTCCCGCCATATGGGGGATTAATTAAAACGACATCAAATTTATCCTTGTCGGTATAATCTAAAATGTTCTGTAGCAATGAATTTCCATAGTAAATTTGCGGGGTATCGACATCATGCAAAAGCATATTGGTTACGCACAAAATATACGGGAATTGCTTCTTTTCAATGCCGTAAATAGAATTATAAATTTTTTCGACATCGTCCGTATTTTTCTTTTTCGTTTCCAGCTCTTTCAGCCAGCTTATCAAAAAGCCGCCTGTTCCGCAGGCAAAGTCCGCACAGTGTTCTCCGACCTGTGGATTGATCATTTTCGCCATAAAATCGGTAACTGCACGTGGCGTGTAAAATTCGCCCGACGAACCGGCGCTCTGCAATTCGCGCAGGATCGTTTCATAAATTTCGCCGAATGCATGGCTTTCTTCATAATCGCTTAAATCCAACTCATCAATTACGCTAATGACCTGACGAAGAAGAACGCCGTCTTTCATATAGGTGTTTGCATCTTCGAATGTGGTTTTAACGATTGCTTTTTTAATCGGAGTAGTGGGGTCGACTTGAATTCCTTTTATAAGAATATTACCGTTAGGATCTTTAATGTCCTTACCTTTCAGCACGGAGAATAAGATATTATTCACAAAGTTCATCAGCGCATCGCCGGTCATTCCTTTACCCGATTCTTCGTGCGCCCAATTTCGCCAACGGCAAGGCTCGGGAATAATAGACTGATATTTTTCATCTTCAAATTCCCAGTCCTGCTCCTTAGTGTCATAGACCTTTAAGAACAAAAGCCAAGCGATCTGTTCGATACGCTGTGCGTCGCCGTTGATACCTGCATCATTGCGCATAATATCGCGCAAACGTTTGATAAATCCTGAAATGTTACTCATTTGTTATGCCGCCTTATAAATTTCATTTTCGAGTTCTCTTACCGCCCGTATATAACCTTCTCTTCCTCCGAAGAGTTGAGCGATTTTTGCGGGCTTGCCAAACTTGACAAACGGATCGAGTTTGAGAATATCCATATCCTCAATTTCATAGATACCGCTATCTGCGTATTTTTCCAGCAATGCTTCAAGTATCGCCCGTGCTTCGCCACCGTATTTTGCAAATACGTTACGTTTTTTAACATTCTCGGCTCGTTCCCGCCGCGTCAAAGGTTTTTGATTAAAGGCAATGTGACAGATGAAATCAAAGTCATCAACATCACTCATACCTTCATTCGCTTTGACCTGTTCCAGGTCAATACCGTGTTCGCTGAACAATTCTTGAATTTTAGCCTTTTTCTCTTCTGCAGACCATTGCAAAATAAAATTGTCCAAAGAAGAGAATGTTCCATAGATATTTGCCTTTGTATAATCAATGATACTTTCTTGCCGCAATAGTTTTCCGTCCGTATCATAAACGGAAACCATTCGCTGCGAAACCGTTACTTTACAACCTCGACTATCAACCACATATTTGTGTTCAGGCTCTACAGGGGGTGTAGGCATGATGACCGGTTCGCCGTCAGGTTCTTTGGGGTCGACGTGGCGAAATTCTTCGTCTTGTTCAATCGGACCATCCCAATCGGGATCGGCGAACAATCTGGTTACGCCACGGAAATCCATAATTACAAAGTGCGTTTTCCCGTCTTCATAGCGTAATCTTGTACCGCGACCGATAATTTGCTTAAATTCTGTCATTGAACCGATCATTTCGTCAATGACGATCAGTTTTACCATTTTGCAGTCTGCGCCGGTAGAAAGGAGCTTTGAAGTAGTGGCAATCACCGGGTATTTGGCAGATGCGGAAATAAAATATTTCAACTTGCTCTTTCCATACTCGTCGCTACCTGTGATCCGCACGATATAATCCGGATTTTCGGCGCACATATCGGCGTTCAACTTTCGGAGAGCAACACGCATCCGTTCCGCCGCGTCTTCCGTTGCGCAGAATACAATCGTCTTTGCCATTCTGTCGGTCGCTTTGAGATAATTTGTAATCTCATTTGCGACCATGTCGATTCGATCTTGAATGATAATATTGTAATCGTAGTCGCTGTTATTGTAGATACGATCTTCGATTTCATACCCATATATATCGCATTGGCCTTTCCGAGGACGCCATTCATCGTCGATATCGGTTTTTATGCGTATGACCTTGAATGGCGCAAGGAATCCGTCGTCAATGCCTTCTTTCAAACTATACTTATAAATCGGTTCGCCAAAGTAGTCAATGTTGGAAATATACGCCGTTTCCTTCGGCGTGGCAGTCATACCAATTTGCGTTGCGGAAGAAAAGTATTCCAACACTTTACGCCAACGGCTTTCTTCTTTTGCGCTGCCGCGGTGACACTCATCTACAATAATTAAATCGAAAAAGTCTTTGTCGAATAGTTGCTTATAGTGAGCAAGCGTTTCCTCGTCCGTTTCTTCTTCGGTTGTTTTATTCCCAACAAGTTGTTGGTAAAGAGAAAAATATACCTGATGAGAAGTAATTGTGGTGCGGTTATCCTTCGCAAAATTGATTTTGTGGATAACTTTTTCAAGCGGCTTAAAATCTCCGCTTATTGTCTGATCGACAAGATTATTACGGTCGGCAAGATAAAGTATCTTTTGTTTTATGCCACTCTGTAGCAGCCGATATACAATTTGAAATGCCGTGTAAGTTTTACCCGTGCCCGTTGCCATAACAAGCAAAATGCGATTTTGGTTTTTTGCTATCGCGTCCATCGTGCGATTTACGGCAACTTGCTGGTAATATCTAGGGGGATAGGTGCTTTGGCTGGTATAATACGGTTGGTTAATGAGAGTGCGCTCCGCTTCCGATAATCCTTGTCCATCGTTTATTTCTTTTTGATAGCGCGCAAACAATTCTTCTGGGGAGGGAAACTCGTCCAACGCAATTTCGCGTTCAACGCCGGTAATAAAATCAAATTCTTGGAATGCATCGCCGTTAGAGCTATATGCGAACTTGACGTCGAGCATTTGAGCATAGAGCATTGCCTGTTGCATGCCGAAAGATACGCTGTGGTTATTGTCCTTTGCTTCAACCACGGCGAGCGGATTGTTTTTGTTATAGTAGAGTATGTAGTCGGCTTTTTTAGGAGCTTCGCGGCTGACTTTATTTCCTCGTAGATTTACCTTACCGTCAGTAAAATTGACTTTAGTTTCCATAGTGATTTTATCCAGCCAGCCTTTTGCCAAAATCGCCGGTGTGATAAAATTCAATTTGATGTCTTCTTCAGTCATTTGTTTTTTATCTATAATGCCCATAGTGCTCTCCTATGTTCCTATAATTCTGTATTATCGGAAGTTGATGGGAAAATTATAATTATTTTCTTATAGGTATAATGGCAATAGCCTCTTCCGTATTTTGTTGTTTTTTCTTGTCAAAAGACTCAACTATAACAAAATCCACATTGTCTCCAACTTTAGACAAATCAGATTTTCCAAAGAAATTTTTATATTGAAAATAATACGGTTTATCGGCTTGTATAAAACCACCGCGGTGCCCTGGGAATATTTTTAGTATGCGGCCATGTTTTACGCCGACCTTATTATGTAAGATGGTTATCCAATGTTTTCTAATATCGACAAACCGAATTGGCGTCATTGCGCTGATTTTATTATTTAATGTTTGGCTTACGGTCCAATCGTTTTCTTCTCGTATTTGTCTGGCAAAATTATAATTTTCTTGAGCTAAATCTATTACCTGTATGCTAGTAAAAATATCGCCAATAGATTCGATCAACTTTACTTTCATTTTTTCAGGATCTTTTGTGCAGGCAGCGCGCAACATAAAAATTAGCGCCTGATTTGTTTCATTTTTTCTTAAATAGAATTTTCCAAGTTCATATAATAAAAACCATTTATCACTAATCACAATTAGTTTTTTTAATGTTATTATAGCATCATCAATATGCCCTAGATTGTCTAATGCTAAAGCAACTCTGCGTTCCAGCCAAATATTATTGTCATAATGAAAATTTTCTATTTCATCAATTGCTGTTGTACAACATAAAATACAATCTTCATATTGCTTATCACGAAATAATAAATCCGATTTTAACTGAAAATAGGTTTCTTTATCTGAAGCCGTTTCGCGTTCTTTGCCTGCATGATCCGTATATTGAGTGGGAATAGAGGACAAGTCCTCAGGATCTATCAAATTGATAATAGAAAGCATTTTACCATTATAACTTTTGTTTGTTTTGATTAAAACTCTTATCACTGATAATGCGCAATAGTTAAATGAAGGGAGTTGACTATCTTGTTCTGCGAATTCAATAATTTCATGAAGTAAAAATAATTTATCCAGGACTATATCTTCATATGGATAATCAGGTTTTCTTATGGACTTGACATATTTATCATTTATAACCCATGTGTATAGATTTAATATGTAGGAAAAAGGACGCTTTTGATATGAGGGTAGATTTTGATTGTGATATGTTTTATATATATAACTGCAAACATTTTCTGCCTCATCAAGTTCTCCTAACTTTTTTGAGCAATTTGCGTATTGATGAGCGTCCCAAAATTCCTGAGTATCGGAAAAATGTGCCCATAATTCCTTACATAAAGGCAGAGCTTCATTGTAATCTTCAATTGAAGGATTTCTATCACGAAGAAGAGACTTCGTTTTTTGTCGCAATTCAATTAAATTTTCCATAGATTAGTCCTTTTAATTAATAATCTTTTGTGTTGTTTTAAAATGCAGTTTAACAAAACATTTTAGTTTATCTATTCCACCCAAAAAATAAATTTTCTTTGCGGCTTCTTCAACGACGGGATTAACTCCTTTTGCAATTGGTATTTTAACAGTTTTTTCTATTTTATCTAACTCTTCTAAAAAACGAGCTCTTGCAAGAATTGATGCTGCAGCAACTCCTATGTCACGTTCTCCTTTTGGGGTCTGCAATAACTTAACTTGTTTCCCTTTTTCCATTAAAGCATTATTTATTATAGTTTCATCACCAAACTGATCTGCTATTGCATGCTCACACGTATTAAGAGCAAGTAAATTTTCGATTGCTCTAGCGTGTCCCCATCCGAGCACGCGATTTAAATTTTTTCCCATCTCTTCATATAAACTGTTATACCTTTCTGGTCCAATACATATTATTGAAAATTTATCTTTTCCTAATAATTCACGTATTTTTTGAGCCAATCCTAAATTTTTACTATCCGAATTATTTTTACTATCTCTAACACCTAACTCTGCAAGTATTTTTTCTTCATGTTTAGATACATATACTCCTGCAATAACTAAAGGGCCAAAATAATCCCCCTTGCCAGATTCATCCGTACCAATATGACAATCTAATATGGGAATTTCTTTAATCTCATTGTTGCTTGTTGAAACAGAGGATTTATGTACAAGCATTTGTTCTTCGGAATATCCATTTTTAATTATCACCTGGTAAGCCGTAGTAATAGCATCGCATACCGCTCCAATTTTCATTTCTGCTTGCTCAATAGTAATAAGATCTGAAATATCATTATTCCTGGCTGGATCTGAATGCATTTCCAAACAGCGAATTCCTTCCCATGCCGCAATTAATGATTTATTGATTGCCCCATCCCTTCGTATATCTTTAATATACTTTGAAAACTTTTCGCCTCTAAGCCAATTTCCGATATTAGCAATTTCTGGATTTTTTTGATATTCTTCTAATGTAAACGCCCGTTTATCCATCATCATTTTTAATATAAACCCCTCAAAGGCTTTAGCAACAGGGTAAACTATAGGATTATACACAGGAAGTTCAATAGAATTTTCTTTGATTGCTTGCAAAAGACCAAATGCCGTTACTATTTGTTTTTTATCTGTTAAAGATAGATAGTCATAAGCATCTGTTGATAACGCCTTTTTTGCTTTATCGCAATATTCGTCAAACCCAATAATTTGTTCAATTGCTTTTTGAGTTTCCGCTTGTTTTTCTTTCGCAACATAAGTCAAGGCTTCTTCTTTGTTAGAAATTGGAGCATAAATATTTATAATTTCTTTTATCTTATCTACAAGTAAAGAATCAAGCCCTTGTAGTAACAATTTTCCTGAGTTAAACTGAGTAACTGTTATATGATAATTTTCTTCTGTTACATCTAAAATATAAGTAATTGTATCTTTTTTTGCTGGTTTCTCTGTAGTAACAAATGAACTTATGATTGCTTGTTTAATATCTAAAAATTTATCAGAATGGACAGTAAAACTAGCATAGATAGGAATGGACTCAATTCGTTTTTCTTGCATACACAAGTTTTCTAGAAAAGCAATTATTTCAGTGGTTTCTTTTTCAACATAAATTTTTGAAGTTTTAGACTTACTACAATAAAGTATTATTGCAGCGCCATTTTGGAAAATAAATTTTGTTCCATGTTGAATTGATGTTTCTTTGAGAATAATAATACCCGCAGTACTCAAAGCATCCTTTAGTTTACTTATGCCAATTGCTTCTTCATAACAATATTCATACGTTTTTCCCATAATCATTCTCCTTATCTTAATAGCTATTTCTAGGTTCAAGCCTTTTAAGCATTTAATCCTTTCGTAATCTCCATAAAGAATTCCGTACTCCAAATGTTCAACTTGGTTTTATCTTTGATAAAGGGGATTACGTCTTGTTTGGCTTGTTCGTAGTCGATTGCGGCGAAGCGTTCGTTCAGCATGGAAATCAGAGCTTCGCAGGTAAGGTTAAAATCCTTATCGATAAATCCGGAGTCCACGAGCCTTGCCTTTAGGTGCGGCATATTGACCGCAACGTTTCGCGAGAGATAGAAAATATAGTCGTACAAGTCCCTGCCTTTGACACGGGTTTTCCACGCACGGCAGATGACGGCGTGGAGTTTGCCCGCAAACAGTGATGGCATATCGTACAGTTTTACTTGATAGGGCGACGGCAGCAATCGGTACTTGTTTTCAAACGTCGCAAAAGCAGGGGGATTAGTATCGACCTCGAACTTGATTTTAATTACCTCGGACGGATTGATTTTCGTCGCGTTCTGTTCGTCTTTGTAAACGCTTAAAATATGTTCCTTGGTGTTGCCTTTCAGGAAAGCCGATTTGATATTGGAGTCTGCTGTCTTGACCTTTTCTTCCACCTTGAAATTCAGTCCGACGGCATGCAGTTCGCTCTCCAAAACCGAGAAATATTTTTTCAGTTCAAAATCGGCGTCGGGCGCTATTAGCGAAAAGTCTAAGTCTTCGGAAAATCGGTCAAGTCCATAAAAGATACGTAATGCCGTTCCACCGTAAAACGCGGCGTCTTTGAAAAATCCTGCGCGTGAAAGTCCGCATAGTGCGACTTCCTGTATGACTTCGGTCAGTGCGTTCTTTTCGTCGCTTTGCGACTGCGTGGGATATAGGGCAAGCATTTGGCTTAAAATTGTCTGCATTTATTTTCCTCCGTCGATCAGCTTTGCAAGATATTTATGATTAGTCGATTTGTAAAGCGGCGCAAGCTGTCTGATGTCGTCCAAGTTCAACTGCCAAAAGTCGCTCTCATCGACGCGCAAATCGTCGAACAGTAACACCCGCATTGCCTTGATTGAACCTACGGGTGATATGGTGTACAGTTTGTCGCACAGCGCTTTTTCAGGCGTGGCGATCTGATAGGAATAACCGTTTTCTTCACGAATTTTCACGCCTAAATTGTAGACGGCGGCAGGGACGTCCCTGTATATGAATACGCCGAATGCGTTGTCGTACTGCTTTGCTTTGCCTTTACGGAACGTTGCGGACGTGTAAGTCCGGAAAATCGCTTCGGGAATCAGTGAACACATCGACAGCACATAATCGAAAGAAAGATAAGACGGACCGTAGATTGCGCCCGCAAGATATTTGCCGTCCGCACGCGCGTCGGTTTCGTATAACCCTCGCGTGATTTGCGTCAATCGCCCGGATTGTACTTCGCGGCGTATCTTCCCTTTCACGTCGGTGTAATCCTTGAATTGTAATGCTAAACTGTCAAACGTTAAAACCATTGTTTTCTCCTATTGGTTTTATTATATCAAACTTTTCGGCGAAAATCAATACCTTTGGGGAAATTTGTTATAAATATTTCGATAAAATGTAAGAATTGAGATGCTATCGGGATATTGACGCCTTTGCATTCGGTAAATTTAGGACAACGAACAATTTTTTCTTTGTTTTTGTTTTCCTAAAACACGCTGCAATCCAATCGGCTGATACTCATCAAGAACGCCCTGAAACTGTTCGAAACGGTCTAAAAAATCTAAAATGGTGGTAAATGGTAGTAAATGCGGCGAAAAACCGTTACTACCATTTTTCTTTGAATTGTGGTCAAATAATAAAAAAACGGCGGAAAGGCACAAGATATTGTGTCTTTTTCGCCGTTTTTATCTTTTTAGAACACTTTCTCTTTTTGCGGTAGAGCACGTCCTTGGTAAGGACGAGGTCGCGGGTTCAAATCCCGCTATCAGCTCCAAAAAAACCACCAGATTTGGTGGTTTTTTCTTTATATTATCGCTAAATATGGGGTTTCAAGGAAAAGGTCACAGGTACAACTGCATACAATGAGGTACAATTGCAAACTTTTTGAGCGTGAATTGAGAGGTAGAGTTATTTCCTATTTGCCTTTCTGTCCGAAACGTTCTGAAACGCCCTGATTCTGCCCTATTTGCATAAAACTGCATACAATTGCAAACGTCTGGAAAGTAGAGTTATTCCTTGAATTTTATATACTAGCCCGTCAACCAAGGAACTCATGAAACTCGTATTGGAAAAGAAAATCGCGCATGGCGGGAATATTCTGCTTCGATGAATGATGTCTATGTACGCACCGATCCAGTCGGAAATATCAAGATGGATAAGGAAAAATCCACGGAGAGAATCGACGGAGCTGTTGCGTTGGTTATGGCATTTGACAAAGCAATTTGAAATAATGGCCAAGCCGACAGCATGTACAATGAAAGAGGCATAATCATGATTTGAGCGGAAAACTTTTGAAATGCTGTTGATTTTTTCGTAAAATTATGCTACAATTATTACAGTAATGGCATAATATAAACAGGAGGCAATACAATGGCTAATATTAAACCAGTTTCCGATTTAAGAAATTACACAACGGTATTGAAAGAGTGTGCGAGCGACTCGCCAATATTCCTGACAAAAAACGGCAGAGGAAAGTATGTGATTATGGATATTGCAGACTACGATGCATTGCAACAGGAAATAAAACTCTTGGGCAAAATTGCCGTATCCGAACAAAGAATTGCAGCGGGCGAACGATGCTTGACAATCGGAGGCCTTAAAGCAAAGTTGGGGGTATAATGAAACAGTTAATCATATCTCCGCAAGTCTACGATGACCTTTTAGATATTAAAGAATATATAGCTATCGACAGCGAGGAAGAAGCCGCAAAAGTTGTTTCCAAGATACTGAACGATATGGAAAGGATAAGCGATTTTCCCGATAGCGGTAATTTGCTGTCTAATAAGGTGCGGTGTGATGCAAGGTATAGGTACATAATCACTTATTCCTATGCAACGATTTACAGGGTAGAATCGGATGCGGTCTATATCACAAATGTCTTGCATTTGGCAAGAGATTTTAATGCGTTAAAATTTATATAGGTAAGTTATGATTACAATAAATGATTTTCACTGTTGGCTTGGTGAAACTTTGATGTATTGTCAACGCATTGAGAATGATATAAAGTGGATATATGCGGGTATGTTGGAGGGTGATTGTAGTGAGAACTATATTGCTGTTTCAGAAAAGTCGCTCGGAGAAGTACTGAAGAAACTTGAAAAACTTGACAACAGCGATGGGAAACCACATCTGTCAGCAGGTGACTATGATTTACTTGACGAAATCAGAGATATTCGTAATCATTGGGCGCATAAAGCATACATAAATTTTGTGTATAAGAGCAACCCTAAGGAACGTGAAAACTGTTTTCTCAAAGAATACAGGCGATTGCAAAATGACCATAACCGCCTAAAAAAGTTGAGCGACAGTATTGAAGAAGTACGGCTTGATGTATTGCGGAAATATAACAAAATTTAATAACAGTAATGGAGAAAACCGTTCGGAACACCGAGCGGTTTTTCATGCCAAAAAATGGAGGAAGAGATGAATGTGGAAAGGAAACTGGTCGCAGAACTTAAAGTCGCCGCATACAAAATTTTAAGTCAAACCATCCCTTTCCCTGTTTTAGGCAAGGATACACAAGTCTGTCAAGTATGCTATGGACGACGATCTGCAAGATTGGGAGACTTATGTCAAAACGCGCGTCCCTGCAACCTATTTGAATTTTATCGAATTAGCCCGTGAGATTATGGGGCAATCGCAAAAAGAAAAATTGCGTAAATTCATCAATTTTAAGTTCAAAAAACATCCGAGATATAATTGGTCGAATGAAAGATTAAAAGTTATCGAAAAATTAGTGCAAATGCAAACTATTTTGTTGTTAAGATACCCTTCAGCTATGATAAAGAAATATAACCCTTTGTTTTAGGCGAATAATAGGCTAAAACAGAGGGTTTTAAATTATTTGCAATTCACTCAGTAACGGCATGGCTGGGGGAAAGGGCGCAGTCGCTTGAAATTAATTCACGCGGCGACAGAGATGAGGTTTCCTCAGAAAGAAAACTGCGGCTTTACCTCGAAAATATCGGGAAGGGAAAAAGTACTTTGAAAATCGACGGAAACAATCGTTTGCTCGCAGAATCGATTTGCGGGCTTCAAGCTCTCTTCACCGATCATTGTGGCTGAACGAAATACTTTGAGGTTTAATATTGGTGAGCAATATAAAAAATCATAGCGTTTGCGATAAAGTAAAAGTCGAAAACGATCAAAGCCTGCCGCTATCAGCCGATTTGCGGTAGGCGGAGGGCGTTACGCCGAAAGCCTTGCGAAATTCGCGGATAAAGTAAGAGGGCGAAGAATAGTCAAATAAATCGGAAACCTCTTCTATGGATTTATCGGGAAAGACGGCAAGGTAATCGGCTGCTCGTCCCAACCGCACCGAGTTTTTGTATGCAATCGGCGCAAGTCCCGTTACTTTTTTGAAAAGAGAGAAAAATCTGGATTCACTGAGATAGCAAAGTTCCGCAAGTTCTTTGACGTTCAATTCTTTTGTGCAATTCTCCGAGATGTAGTCGAGTGCCGGTCTGATTTTCTCGTTCGCAACCACTTTTTTACCTGTAAAGTTCGGCAACATATCGCTCAGAAGTCCGAAGAATATACTTGCGATTATTGCCGCGTCAGGGGCATCGAGAAGCATTGCTTGGAATTTTTTATAGTTGTTTTCAAGCGCGTCGAAATTTTTGGCTCGGTACTTTTGCACAGGATAGAAATTTTCAGCAAAGTTGCTAATCTGGCGTTCAAACGCGAAATGCATCGAAAACATTGCTGTTTCGTTGTTATCGTCGGGGAACCATCGCGAAGCGTAAGTGCAGTTTTGCGGAATAAGAAAAACGTCACCGCGGCTGAGCGGGATAGTTTGTTCGCCGTAATAAAGTTCGCCTTTACCTTTAAGCATAAGGGCAATCGAGTGAAACGGTCGCGGGAGCGCAGTATAGTCACACTCGTAAGCATAATTACTCGAGTAAACATTCAGCACAAGTTTTACAATATTGACATCCGAAAGTTTCATGATGAATTTATTCCTTGCAATAGAATAGTGATATTTTATAATATTATAGTGTATTGGAAAAATACAGTCAACCTGTTATAATAGATAACAGAAAATAAACTTAACTTGTGAGGTGTTGATATGGACGGAGAGTTTAGGAACAAAACCGCGATAATTACCGGCGGGGCTTCGGGTATGGGCCTGTTGACCGGCAAACGTATGTACGAATCGGGCGCGAACGTGGTTCTCGTCGACTGCAACGAGGATGCACTTGAAAAGGTAAAGAGTGAGTTTAAGAGCGGCGGAAATCTTCTTACGTCGAAATGCGACGTAAGGAATTTCGATGAGGTGGCGGCTGTAGTGAAGAATACGGTTGACACTTTCGGAAGACTCGATATTATGGTCAACTGTGCAGGCGGTTGTTCCAGCCGTATTTTCGGTTGCTGGGACGAATTTTGCGACAGGCCGATCGAACAGATAAAGTGGGGTATCGAGGTTAACCTTATGGGCGTGGTGTATTTCTGTCACGAAGCGTTGCGCCAGATGAAAAAGCAGAGGAGCGGCGCGATAGTAAATTTCGGTTCGATAACCGGACTTGAAGGTGACATAAGCGGCGCGGATTACTCGATTTCGAAAAGCGCAATCATGAACGGGATGAACAAGTCACTGGCGATGCTCGGCTCGAAGTATGGTGTGCGCGTAAACTGTGTAGCGCCCGGCCCCGTACTCACCCGTCCCGGCATGGCGGCGATGAAAACTCCGCTCGGGCGTGCGGCCGATCCCGAGAAAATAGTAGATATGGTGTTATACCTCGCGTCCGACAGAAGCGTGTTTGTAAACGGATCTACATTCTTGATGGATTGTGGAAGACACCTTATGATGAACGATCTTTAAGCAACGAGGCGTTATTTTAGGGAAACCGCAGTGACTGCGATGATCCGAATAATGCTTGGTTGAGGCGAAGCTGAAAAAAGAGTGAAAAGCAAGGCGCAGAAGTTTTTTTTATTGCACGTACAGTTGCCTGATAAGAATTATCGCCACCGCCAATGACGCTTTATGAGAAAATCCACTGCCCGATTGGCCGGGATTGGGGGGGGGTAAGCATAAAAATGGGAAAACATGGTATAAAAAGTAGCTATACCGTAAGGAAAAATATGAAAAGTTTCAAGAATCTTGGTAAGTTTCCGATCATTTCGTCGTTGCGCGTGCATACGCCCGACGAAGCGATTTACGATATCGCCGACAGTGAAAAGCAGGGCGCGGAAGGTTTTTTACTGCATGTACAGTTGCTGGATAAGAATTATCGTACCGCCGAAAGTATAGAAAAGATAGTGAAGGCGGCGACTAAGCCGGTTATGATACTTAATTACCGTACCGCCGAAAATTCCGACGACGAAGAACTTAACGCGCTGAAACTTGAGGGGCTGAGAGCGGGGGCGGCGGCTATTGATTTACCGTTCAATTCCTTCGATTACGATTGCAGAAAGAGTCTGGAAAGTTGCAGCGCGACATTCGTTTCGGCAAATCCTGACGAGGTTTCAATGAACCCCGCAGTGATAGAGAAACAGAAAGCGTTTATCGGTAAAGTACACGAGGCCGGCGGCGAAGTACTGGTTTCGGCGCACGTCGGCACTATGCTTACGCGCACGCAGGGCATAGATCTCGCGAAAGAAATCGAGAGCCGAGGCGCGGACTACGTGAAGATTATTCTCTGCGCCAAAAACATGGACGACGTAGCGGAGATTTTCGACACTATTCGCGAACTGAAACGTACGCTTCGTAAACCATTTTTGTATCAGACGTACGGATTGTACGGCAAACTTGTGCGCCCCACGGCGTGGATGTTCGGCTCGTGCATGATACTTTGTCATAATCGCTATACCGAACTGTCGAACAGAGAAAAACCGCTGATTGCGGACGTTAAATGCGTAAGAGAAAAATTATATTCGGAGGAATACAAAAAATGAAAGCAATGCTGATAAAGGATGGCGGCAGACTCGAGTGGTCGGACGTAGCGAATCCGATAATAAAATCTGACGAAGTACTTGTAAAGGTGGATTGTGCGGCGGTCAATCGGGCCGATCTTATGCAGAGAGAGGGAACGTATCCACCTCCGCCCGGTTGCCCGGATTGGTGCGGACTCGAGATTTCCGGAGAGGTTGCGGAGATGGGCGCGACGGTTCGGGAGAAGAGTGTGTGGAAAATCGGCGATAAGGTGTGTGCGCTTTTGGGCGGCGGAGGCTACGCCGAATATGTCGCGGTGCGCTACGATATGCTCATGCCTGTGCCGGAGGGGTGCACGATGACAGAGGCGGCCGCAATGCCCGAAGCGTTTGCCACGGCTTACCTCAACCTGTTTTACGAGGGCGGACTGAAAAAGGGAGACGTACTTCTGATGAACGCAGGCGCGAGCGGACTTGCAAGCGTTGTTATTCCCATGGCTAAGGCGTTCGGGGCTTACGTTATCACCACGATTATAGACGAGAACAAACGCGATATCGTCGCGAAAACGGGCGCGGATCTTATCGTAAACACGAAAATCGATAGTATCGTCGAGGTGCTGAAACGGTTCGAAACGGAGGGTAGGCCTGTTGCGCTCGCGATAGACTGCTTGGGCGGCGAAGTCGTTGCGGAGTGCCTGCCGCACCTGAAATATATGGCTAAGTGGATAATGATCGCCACGCTCGCGGGGGATATCGCGCCCGTCGACATGCGCAAGTTATATGTCAAAAACGTGCGGCTCGTGGGCAGTACGCTACGCAGTAAGCCGCAGGATATAAAAGCGCAGATTCTTAAAGAACTTGTCGACAAGGTGTGGAACAAGGTTTCCGCAGGCGAGATTCGCCCGGCAATCTTTGCGGTGATGCCGATAACGGAAGCCGAAGCCGCGCACGATCTTTTGTACTCGGGCAAAAGCGCGGGTAAGGTCGTACTGAAAGTCCGGGCTTGACAACTGATAAACGCTGGAAACCCAATATAGTTATCTGAGGTAAGATAATGGAATCGATTAAGGTAGCTCAGATAGGAATAGGTCACGATCATTCTATTCCGGTATTGGATAGTTTGTTAAAACAGACTGATTATGTCCTTGGAAGAAGCACTTGCAATTCCGGGCATAGGCTGATGTTTTTCCTCGGTTGTCATCTGATTGACGCTGTTCTTCAGGTCATGGGAGACCCCGAAGAAATCATATCCGTGAATATGTCGACGGCATAGACGGCGTAACGGGAGAGGATTACGGCTTTGCAGTTTTTAAGTATAAAAACGGAGTTTCTTTCGCAAAGACGTGTGCGAAAGAACTTGCCGGATTTTCAAGACGCCAACTCGTAATATGCGGGTCGAAAGGCACGATCGAATTGAGACCGCTCGAAGAATATAACAACGACGGAAAACAGGTACGACGGCATGATGGCAGGGTTTGCCTCAATCGTTCGCAGTGAGCGCACGAATCCGTATGACTGCGATTATGAGTTGAAGTTATACAAAATAGTTCTTCGCGCTTGCGGCGTAAAAATAAATTAAAAAATATTGTTGCATAAACGGTCGTACCGAAAGGGTACAGCCGTTTTTTTTTGCGTTTTTCAGAGTAGGAGGGCAAAAGGTGGGGCAGTTACGGGTATCGGACTTTTAACGGACGGTCGCATTGAAGAAATCAAAAATGTGAATTTCATTATGCTGTATAACCGTTAATTGGAAAAAAACGGCTGAATTAAGCGATTACACCGAGATAAAAGTGAATATAGTGCAAATTGTGGTGAATATCGGGTATTGAATATAGGTGCGTCGCATGGTATAATATCTATATAAATTATATGTTGGAGGTCTTTATGAGAAAATCCACTAAAATTGTGGCGGCGCTTTTGTGCGCGTGTATGGCTGTCGGCGGGTTTTCCGCTTGCGGCGGTAATCCGGACACGGCGGGAAGAACGATGATAGACTTCTGGACGCAGTCAAGCTCGGCGAATGCGGCGGCGTATAAGGAACTCATTGATACTTATAACGCCGGACAAGGCAAGACGGACGGCGTTTACGTTGTTCCTAACTATACCGCGGGCGACGCGACCATGGCAAACGCGCTGGGGACTTCCGCAGCGCCCAATGTCATCAATATCGGAGACAAACTGATTAAATCCTATGCAAGTCTCGGCTACGCGCTCGAACTTGACGGGTACATGACGGACGAAGCGAAAGAGGATATGAAGTGGAGTGAAATTCCCGATACGATGAAGTACCGCTTTATGTATAAGAACGAAGTCGATGCGACCCTCGGTAAAAAGACCGCCGGTAAAGGCACGCCTATCGTCGCGCTTCCCAATGGCAGAATTGCAAGTTACATCTATTATAATAAGGATATCCTTGCGCGTCACGGTATAAATATCGTGTCCGTTGCGGAGAGCGACCTCGACGCGTATAACGCCGCTAACGGCACTTCTCTCAAACCTCACGGCTACGCGGAGTATAAAACCGACCCCGTCGGAAATCTCACCGCTTCGGAGAACAAGGAGACCGGCGCTACCGTCTACAAAGTATTTAACAACCGCATCGCAATGAACTGGGAAGAGTTCAGATATCTTTGCGGCTATATCAAAAATAACGACGATCAAGTGACTTACTCCTACGCGCTTGAATACTGGTTCGATTATGTATGGAGCGTTGGCGGCGACGTTATCGGCTGGGATACGGAAAAAGGCGAGTACATCTTTACTCTCGATGATAAAACAGATAACTACCTCGTGCTCGAAGACGGAGTTACGCTTAACGGCAATACTTACAACAAAGGGGACGTGGTCAGATACGAAGATCGCGCGGCGGTAGCGGCGGACAAGATCGGTGACGACAAAACTTTCCATGCGCTTCCGTCCACTTATGACGCGTTCCTTGAATTTTCGCGTCTGGGCGTTGGCAGCGAAGTTACCGTCGATTCGGTCGATGGAGTAACGTATAAGGGCTACGGGCTGGCGTGCGTAGACAGATCGAATCAGGATCAGTACTTCCGCGCAGGAAAATCTCCGTTCCAATACGGCTCGATCACAAAAGTTCCTACATATAACGACGGCGTTATGAAAGGCAAGTTCGACGCTACGCTTATGTATCAGTGGCGCGAATATGAGGGAGGTTCGCTGACGGACGACGGCAAACTCAAAGTTATCGGCGAAACCTACGACGGCGCGGTTTATACCGGAGATCTTGCGACTTCCGCATCGGGCGTTGCGCTCAAGGGTGACGATTGCGTTACGAGTGATAATTACGGAATCATGCTTGCGAAGAATGCAGACAGCAGTGAGTACGAATCGTCTTTTAAGTTCGCTTCATGGCTTGTCGGCCCTGAAGGACAGAAGATCCTTGCGAAAGGCAATACCATAGTTCCGAATCAGTCTTCGGTGGCTTTCTCGAATGAATATCTTAATCCGACGGACAGAAAATTCGACAACGCGTGGGTTGCGGCGCATGCGGGCGAGAACAGCGACTTCGGCGACTGGTCGTACTTCGAAGAAGGTTCCTGGGTCACGAGGTGGGCGAACGTACTCAATAACAACGTACGCTTCGGTAAAATGACGCTTTCCGAATTCTTTACGCAGTGCAGAGACACGGCAAACACCGACTTGGCGAAAATGGATCTTAGGCTTTACAGGAGGTAAGAATGAAACCGCGTATAACGATGGCAACGGAAACGGGCAAAGTGAACCCGACGGTATTGCCGCGACACATCCGTAAAAAAGGAAAAATGAACAAAGAAGCGGTGATTGGCTTGGTGTTCATTCTTATTCCGCTTTTGGGCTACGTCGTATTCAGAGGGTTTCCTTTATTATTTTCATTTGCGGCGCAGTTCTGCGATATGCAAGGCTACGATATTTCCACATTGCAGTGGAACAACTTCGCGAACTTTCAAGCGGTTTTTACCGATCAAAGGTTTTATAAATCGATCGGTATAACCGTTTGGATATACTCTGCGCAACTTATTTCGTTGGGGATCGCGCTCGTTATCGCCGCCTTGCTTGCTCAGAAAGTTCGCGGTGCGCGCGTCCTCGAAGTAATTTTCTTTATTCCGTATATTTGTTCGGCCGTGGCGGTCGCGAGCATGTGGATGTGGATCTTCGATGCGAGAAACGGAATACTCAACGCCATACTCGGCACGCAGATCGACTGGCTGGCGAACCTGGACAATCCATCGACCATAACGTGGGCGATCATTGCGGCAACGGTATGGGCGTCGCCCGCTTACGGTATTATTATGTACAAAGCGGCATTCAAGGGCATCAATCCTGCGTATTACGAAGCGGCTTCGATAGACGGAGCAAACGGTTTGAAGAAGTTTTGGTATATAACCGTGCCGTCGCTCGCACCGACGACGTTCTTTCTGCTCATTCAGGGCGTAATCGCGGGATTCCTTTCGTTCACTTACCCGATGCTTATGTGGCCGGACAGTTGGATGCAGACGGCGGGTATCGACGATATGGCGCTCACTATGATGTATTACGTGCATATTCTCGGTAACGGCAGAAAGCAAATGAACCTTGCGAGTGTCGTGAGTTGGATGCTGTTTATCATTATGGGGCTAATCACTTTCGGGCTGTTTAAGCTGCGGAAAAGGAGCGATGACAATGTATAACGAAAACAGCCGCCGCTCCGTCAAAGATACGGGTAAATCTTCCCGCATGATTGCGCGTACGCTCGTGTACATCATGCTTATAATCTATACGGTGTTCGTAGTTGCGCCGTTTATTACGGTAATAATCACTTCGTTCACGCCGCATATTCAACTTGAGTCCACGATCGGCTTTGTGTGGAAACCCGATCCCGTAACGGCGGAAGCATACAAATCCGTGTTCACGAAGGATACCTCGCTGATATTCTACGGCTACTCGTCGATTGTCCGCGGTTTTATCAACTCGCTGTGGCAGACGTGTGTGCCGCTGATTATCGGTACGCTTGTCAGCGCACTTGCCGCTTATGCGTATTCAAAACTCAACGTTCCGGGAAAAGGCAAGTTCTTCGCAATCGAAATCGCCACAATGATGGTGCCTTTGGGTGCGTTCCAGATCGTCGAAATGATTTTCTATTCGAAACTCGGCTGGATCAATACCGCTTTACCGATTATCGTTCCCGGAATGTTCGGCAGCGCGGCGGGTGTTTTCATGTTCCGCTCGTTCTTCGACAGCCTTAACAACGAGATTCTCGAAGCAGCGAAAATCGACGGCAGCGGAGTAATGAGAAACTTCTTCACCATACTTTTGCCGCTGTCTGTCCCGGCGTTTATGGCGCAGTTCATCTTAGGATTCGTCGGCGGCTATAACGACTACGTAAAGCCCATGCTGTACCTTACGGGCAGTCACGATCTTATTCCGATCCAACTCGCGATCAAAAATTTGCAGGATGCTTTCAAGACAAACAAAGAAATACAGTGCGCCGCCGCGATAATCGGAATGTTGCCGCTGGTTGCAGTATTTCTCGTTTGCCAGCGGTTTTTCCTCGACGGCATCGCGGTCGGAAGCGGTAAAGATTAAACAAAAAATCAGCAATAGAGATTTAAGGAGGAATTTTATGAAAAAAAGACTGAAATTCGGCGTACTCGTAACCGCGCTCGTGTTTATGTTCTCCGCGTTCGCTGGTTGCAGCAAAGCGACGGAAATTTCGAGTTATCAGGGCGGGAACAAGGATCCGCTGACCGGCAACAGCGTTTACGACAAGGAACTTTTCTATCGTAATGACTATTTTGCCGAGTCTGCCGATCCGTTTGTTCTTGACGATACGGCGCGCTCGGGCTACTACTATCTGTACCGCACCGGTTCCAGGCTTTACGCGTTACGCTCGAAAAATCTCACCGACTGGGAACCTATCGGCAATACGCTCAGCACCAAAAACGGCGTACTCACCGATAAGGCTTACACTGTGTCGAACGAAATTGCACACACCGCCATTTGGGCGCCCGAAGTTATTTTCGACGAAGACGAAGAGAAATACTATGCGTTCTTCTCGGCAACCCCGCGCCTTTCCGCGGAAGAAAGCAAGTCTATGGAAATGTACAATCTTCTCGTTGCCGTTTCCGACTCGCCCGAAGGACCGTTCGAACTCGTGAGCTTCCGCGACGAAGCGGCGGCGGAGG
>OJMG01001078.1_pt1 | contig 26293 bp, 17 predicted proteins | sample 1597141 | NCBI WGS metagenome assembly OJMG01 (sample SAMEA2452119, study PRJEB22498) | human gut metagenome | biome: human feces; feature: human gut; material: feces | place: Australia | collected 2012 | reverse complement strand
ACACCCAAATATACACCCAATTATTGAGATAGCAAAAGACATTTAGAAACATTTAGTTTTACTCTATGTTGTAATTTGCACTTGATTATCAGTTGTTTGCGGTTTTATGAGATTCTGTGAAAGTATAAGTTCGAGAGCCTCCCTCTCCGCAAAAAAGCGCGAAAGTCGTAAGATTTTCGCGCTTTTTGTTTCCCTCAATAGGCTTGTCTGAAGTAACTATAGTATATAAAACTCTCAAAATATTTAGAGCATTATTTCGAAGCTTAATATGTAATTCTTGATATTTTGAGTGTTAATTACTTTGTTCGGAGATAATTTTAATTAGTTTGTATTTGACTTTACTGTCATCGGCAGGTGGATTTGCTAAGGTTCTTTTTTCTACTTTTAGAGTGTACTCATTTCCTTTTTCATAAGTAAACCCAGCGATAGCATTGAAAGCAAGTTTTGAAAAACTTGAACTACCTTCTTCTTTTACAAGCATGCACTCTACTGGAGTGTCACTTCCCCAAGGTATATATGTGTCTGTTTCTGCAGATACATACATTTTGATTGTTTCTACTTTATCTGTAAGATCTTCATTATCACAACTGACAAAGTTAAAACTAAAAAGGAATAGCATCAGCATCCCAAGTAAATGATTTGTTTTCATGTGGCTTATAATATAAATTAAAATTCTATGCTTTTAATTGTGTTAAGACGAATGAAATGTTGTTTGGCAGAAATATAAGTTTCTGTATGATTGGGCTATCGTATATTGTTAATTTTTAGTTTGGTGGCAAATATAAGTAACCATTCGATGATATCAAAATGAATGGCAATTTATTTTTATTATACTTGGTAGAATTAATATGTATTTTGTAATCTAAATGTAGAAAAGCCGGACCAAATTTTTAGAGTCCGGCTTCTTGTCTTTTTTATTTCGTAGCGGTTAGTTTAGCGAGGTAGTCGTAGTGTTCTCCTTGGGTGATGAGTTCGGCTTTGAATCCGTTTTGTGAGGCGTAGTAGGCGAGGGTGTCGAAGTCGACGTAGAGCCATTTGAATTCCGGACCGGTGATGTTGCGGTATTTCATGCTGTAGACGAGTTCGCCGTAGTAGTCGCCGTTGAGGTCGATGAGCATGCTGCCGTCTTCGTCCTCAAATACGTAGTGAATGTCGCTCGAGTCCATGAAAATTGCGCCGCCTTCGTTGAGCAGTTGTTTCATTCGGGCGAAAAAGGTTTCCATGTTCTTCAAACTGCCGATAATTCCGGCTCCGTTCATCAGCATGAGTATCGTGTCATATTTGCCTTGAAATGACGGCGAAAAGAGGTCGGCTGTCCGAGCATTCACTCCCCGGGCTTTCATCACTTCGACCGACAGTTCGGAAATGTCGATGGCTTCAACCTCTTTTCCCATGTCGGCAAGTGCCAGCGCGTGGCATCCGCTTCCGGCTCCCACGTCGAGAATCTTGCCTGTGGCCATCCGCAGTGCATCCTGCTCGACGGCGGGCATTTCGTCAAATGTGCGGAAAAGGGTGGATACGGGTATTTCGTCTTCGTCGAAATCGGGCGAGAACACGCGCAGTTTTGCTGCTTTTCCTGTTTTGTAATAGTCCGTAATGGCTGCTCCCATCGGGTCGTGGGCGGTTGTCAATAGTTTGCTCATGCTTGTGATGTTTGTTTCAACAAAATTAGTGAAATGTAGGCGCATGGGCAAATGAAAAGAAAGTTTTCCAATCCGGGCAATCCTGCGGCATGTAGCAGCGGCCTGCATTGGGCAGCGGAAAAGGCGAATGTGTAATAAATGTGATATTGGGTAAAATTTTGTAAAAACATATACGGCGAAAGCGAAAAACATTACCTTTGCAGGCGAAAATAAGGAAAGATGCCGGAGTGGCCGATCGGGACGGTCTCGAAAACCGTTGTACGGGTAACCGTACCGAGGGTTCGAATCCCTCTCTTTCCGCAGAATGCATTGGACGTCGCATCTTCGGATTGCGGCGTTTTTTTATGTCGTTCCGGACTGTTCCCGTTGCAGATTCTGCAATTATCATTAATTTTGCGGTGCGATGGGGATGGCAGGTGCTGCCGTTGTGTGTCGCATGTAATTAACCTTTTAAAACTGATATGAAAAAATACATTTTTCTTGCAATGATGGCTGTGTCTATGATGTTCTGCGCTGCGGGTGCAGAGAAAACCGGAAAACTTTCCGATGAAACCTTGCGGCGTTATGCCGCCCAGATGCTGATGGTGGGCTTCAAAGGCGACAGTATTGATGCAAACAGCGATGCTGTGCGCTATGTGCGCGACCTGCGCGTCGGGGGCATCATTCTTTTTGATGTGGACTTGACTGGCTCGGCCACTATCGGTTCCCGAAACATTACTTCTAAAGAACAACTTGCGAAACTCACTTCCGACCTTCGCCGTTATGCCGATTACGATTTGCTGATTGCCGTCGACCAGGAAGGCGGACGCGTATGCCGCTTGAAGGAACAGTATGGTTTTCAGCCGACGGTCAGTGCCGAATATTTGGGCGAAGTGAACAATTGCGACACTACCTATATGTATGGCGAACGTATTGCCCGCGAAATGGCCGAAGTGGGATTGAATGTCAATCTCGCTCCGCTGCTCGATGTGAATGTCAATAAGGATTGCCCGGTTATCGGCAAGCTTCACCGCAGTTTCTCGTCGGATGCGCAGGTTGTGGCCGACAATGCCGGATGGTTTATCGATGCGCACCATGCACATGGGGTGCTTTGCTCCGTGAAGCATTTCCCCGGACACGGCAGTGCCGCTTCCGACTCCCACTACGGATTGACCGACGTAACTGACACTTGGAAAAGAGAGGAACTCGAACCTTTCCGCCAAATGGTGGAGGCCGACAAGGTGGACATGATAATGACGGCGCATATCTTCAATCGTCAGCTCGACAAGAATCTGCCGGCTACGCTGTCGAAGGACATTATCCAAGGCGTGCTTCGCAATGAACTGGGCTTCGACGGGGTAGTGGTGACCGACGATATGTATATGCAGGGCATTATCGACCATTATTCCATCAAGGACGCCGTGGTACTTGCTATCAATGCCGGAGCCGACATGCTTGTGATGGGCAACAACATTTCCACAGGTTTCGAACCCGACCGTCCGTTCTATATCGTCGACATGATTGTGAAGGCGGTGAAGGACGGCGAAATCAGCGAACAGCGTCTGATAGAATCGCACAACCGTATTGAAAAACTGCTGAAGCGGTTGAAATGATATAGAAATAATCAAACAATAAAACCGGACTGTTGCCTGTGGGTGGCAGTCCGGTTATGTTTTTTGAAAGTAGTTCGGGCGGTTGTTATTTCAACAGGTGAATATATTCGCCGTAGCCTTCTTCCTGCATGCGTTCTTTGGGAATGAAACGCAGCGAGGCACTGTTGATGCAGTAGCGCAGGCCGCCGAGCGATTCCGGTCCGTCGTCGAATACGTGGCCGAGGTGGGCGTCGCCTGTCGTGCTTCTCACTTCGGTGCGTACCATGCCGTGCGATGTGTCGGTCAGTTCCGTCACGAGCGTATCGCTGATAGGTTTCGAGAAGGAAGGCCATCCGCAACCCGAATCGAACTTGTCGGTGGAGAGGAACAGCGGCTCGCCGGTGGTGATGTCCACATAGATTCCCTCTTCGTGGTTGTCCCAGTATTCGTTGGCAAACGGGCGTTCCGTAGCGTTGCGCTGCGTCACGTTGTACTGCAGTTCCGTCAGTTGCGAGCGCAAGGTCGCTTCATCGGGACGCGAGTAGGTGCGTTTCTTGTTCGCATTGCGTGCCATGTCGAACAGCTTCGGGTTAATGTGGCAATAGCCGGTAGGATTGTTGTCGAGGTAATCCTGGTGGTAGTCCTCCGCCTCATAGAAATTTTTCAGCGGCAGGTTTTCCACTTCAAGCGGTTGGCTGTAGCTTCGCTGCAATTCTCCGAGCTTTTCGGCAATGAGGGCACTGTCCGCTGCTTCCGTGTAGTAGATGCCCGTGCGGTATTGTGTTCCCACGTCATTTCCCTGTCGGTTGAGGCTTGTCGGGTCGATGGTCTGGAAATAGAGGTCAATAAGCAGAGCGAGGTCCACCTCCTTCGGGTCGTATTCCACGCGTACTGTTTCCGCCGCATCCGTAGTTCCCGTGCATACCTCCTTATAAGTCGGATTTGCCACACGGCTGTTGGCGTAGCCTACGGCCGTCGACTTTACGCCGCGGATTTGCTTCATGAAGTGTTCCGTACCCCAGAAGCATCCTCCGGCGAAATAGATTTCTTTTGTGTCCGTGTTCATATTGTTGTCGTTTTTTGTTGTCAATCTTTGGGCGATAACTGCGCCGCTCACGGCAAGCAACGCCGTCGCAAGCAGGATTTTTTTCTTCATTGTCGTCATATATAGAGATTTTTCAAGTTGGATAAATCTGGTTTTCCGATGAATTTTAATATAAAAACAACGTATGTAAATTCGATTATGTTCATTGAAAATAAAAGTTTGCTTGTTTTATATTTTTTTGTAGTTTTGTATCTGTAATACCAAAAAAAATCCGTGTCAAGAGTCAATGGAAGAGCTGCAGCACATAGAAATTTTCAATGACGTATTTGCCCATCGTGAGCGGTTTGTTCGCTTTGCGTTCAGCTACTTGCAGGATTTGTCGGCTGCTGAAGATTTGGTGATGGATTCGTTTGTCTATTATTGGGAAAACCGTCAAAGACTGGATTGCAAGGGAAACGTTCCGGCTTACATTCTAACCGTTGTCAAACACAAATGTCTGGATTATCTGCAATTGCAAAAAATACATCAGGATGTTTATTCGCAGTTGCAGGACGATGCCCGTTGGGAACTGGACATGAATATTGCTTCGCTTGAAGCATTCGAACCCTATCGTGTAATGGCCGCCGATATTCAGTCGGAGGTGCGCAAAGCTTATGGCAAGTTGCCTGAGCAAACCCGAAAGATTTTTGAAATGAGCCGTGTGCGCCACATGAGCTATGGCGAAATTGCCGAAGAAACGCAATTGTCGGTAAAGGCAGTGGAATATCACATGTCGAAAGCGCTCCATCATTTGCGCAGGGAATTGAAAGATTTGTTGCCGTTTGTTGTATTGTTTCTGAATTAATGTATTTTAAGAATTAAATTTATTTTTTTGTTTAGGGTGCAGGCCATGTTATTCGCTATATAAGAAAACAAAAAGCGAAAATACATGGATAAAGATACTTTATATAAATATTTTTCACACCAGGCCACCGACGAAGAACGCCGGCAAGTCAGGGCGTGGGTGGAATCTTCGCCCGAAAATATGCAAAAGTATATGTCGGAGCGGGCTTTCTACGACTCCGTGACGCTGTTGGCCGAGCCGGAAGCGCCGGCAGTCCGCCGTTTCTCCCTCAAACGTGTGATGACCGTAACGTCGAAGATTGCCGCTGTGGCCGTTGTGACGCTGTTGTTGTCCTACGTTGTCCGCACCTATTTGTTCCCGCCGCAGATTCCGATGCAGGAATTGTATGTGCCGGTAGGGAAGCAGGTGAACCTCACACTTGCCGACGGAACCAATGTGTGGCTCAATTCCGGAACACGTTTGAAATATCCGGCCATTTTCTCCGGAAAAGAGCGTAGGGTGGAAATTGACGGTGAAGGATATTTTAAAGTGCAGAAAGATGCCGACTGTCCGTTCCGGGTGCAGACTGACGGCGGGGTGGTGGAAGTGCTCGGTACGACGTTCAACGTGGAGGCTTATTCTTCCGAACACAATTTCCGTACATCGTTGCTTGAAGGTTCTGTGAAAATTACCGACAACCGAAACGGCGAATATCTGCTGTCGCCCGACCAGATGGCCGAAATGCAGGCTGACGGCTCGATGAAGATTTCTGCCATTTCCGACTACGATGCGTTTCGTTGGACTGAAGGTATCATCAGCCTGAAAAATGACAGTTTTGAGTCAATCATGAAGAAGTTCGAGAAATATTATGGCGTGACTATCAAGATTGAATGCGACAATTTTGCCGGAGTGAGCTATTCCGGTAAATTCTATCATTCGGATGGTCTGCAATATGCTCTAAAGGTGCTTCAGCGTGACATTGACTTTACTTATGTAAGTGAGCAAGAAAACCATATTATTTACATTAAATAACCCCATTTGCCTATGAAACAAACCTAACTGTAGAAAACCAAGAAAAATTTAAGAAAAACAGGGGCCGACTCGTTTGGCCACAAATCGGTCCCTTTGATTTAACACCTTGAACTAATTCGTATTAAATCTAAAACTTACACAAAGATATGAATAAAACTATTGAGGAAAATTTAATACCTCCATTAAAATCTATTAACCATCTATTAAAGATTATGAATTGTTTGCTATTAATGGTGATATGCAGTGTCTTCAGTGTGTATGCCGATAATAGCAAAGTGAAATCCGAAAACGTGACATTGTCCGTTCGCTCGGAGTCCGTACAGACAGTTTTGAATGAAATTGAACGTCAGACCGGCTATTTGTTCATGGTAAACTCAAATGTTGACACAAAACGCGTTGTCAGCCTGAATGTGACAAAGAAACCTGTACGCGAAGTGTTGAACCAGCTTTTCAATAAGACAGGCGTTCATTACGCTTTCGAAGGCCGCCACATCATTTTGTCGGCCAATGCGTCAATGAAAGACGAAAAACCGTCGGCAGCGCCTTCCTCGCAAACCCGCAGCGTGAAAGGACGGATTCTTGACGAAGACGGTCAGCCGCTGATCGGTGCAAACGTACGTATACAGGGTACGGATGTCGGTGTGATGACTGATATTGACGGTAACTATACATTGTCCGGACGCAACCTCAGCAATAATTCTGTGATTGAAGTTTCCTACGTAGGTATGAAAACGGCTACAGCCAAAGTGGGCGAGCGTTCCAAAGTCGATTTGGTACTGGCTTCCGACTCTGAAGTGCTGGACGAAGTCGTAGTTGTAGGTTATGGCACACAGAAGAAAATCAACCTTACAGGTGCTGTAAGTTCGGTTGATGTTGCAAAGCAGTTGGAAGCACGTCCTATTACGGATATCGCCCGCGGTTTGCAGGGTTCTGCTCCGGGTTTGACAGTACGTACCTCGACCGGTGAAATGGGAACAGACCCGAGCCTCAAGATTCGTGGTGTAATCGGTTCTACTAACGGTTCGTCAGCACCTCTTATCCTTGTGGACAACGTAGAGTGTAACAGCTTGCAGAGCATCAATCCGGAAGATGTTGAAAGCATTTCCGTATTGAAGGATGCCGCTTCGGCTTCCATCTATGGTGTAAAGGCCGCATTCGGTGTTGTTCTTGTGACTACCAAGAAAGCTAAAAAAGGCGAAAAATTCTCTGTAAACTATTCAAACAACTTCTCTTGGAAACGTGCTACGGTAAATCCTGAAATCGTGGAAACTTGGGAAGGTGCTGAAATGTCGTGGGCTGCCGGTCTACGTTCCAACCCGAACTTGTCGGAACAGACCAACTCCTGCTACTTGAGCTGGAACCTTGAATCCATCGAACGTATGAAGGAATGGGAACGTGTTTACGGCGGAATGAATCTGAGCCCGGAAATGGTGCTTGGTCGTGACTTCGACATTATCGACGGCAAGATGTATTTCTACCGCAGCTTCGACGCTCCGGGTGAATTCATCAAGAAAAACTCGTTCCAACAGACACACAACCTTTCGCTTTCCGGTTCATCGGGCAATACTGCCTACAACTTGAGTATGGGTTATCTCGGTTCAGAAGGTATCATTAAGGTCAACACTGACCAATACGACCGTTTCAACGTGTCATTCGGTACCAACACGACATTGAACAAATATGTAGACGTGCGTTCAAAATTGTTGTACACACGTTATGAATATGATACACCTTATAACTTCGGTCCGTCGTCAAGCTACGACGAATGGTATTACCTCTACCGTTGGCCGAAGATGATGCCTTACGGTACTTATCAGGGAATTCCTTTCCACAATGTGGTGACTGAAATCCAACAGGCTAACATGAACAAGAAGACCAACAACTATATGCGTGTATCGCTGGGTTCTACTGTTCATATCCTTCCGGGCTTTGATTTCGAAGCCGACTATACGTTTACACATGTCAGCCGCTATACACAGACAAATGGTGGTAAGGTTAGCGGTTGGAACTTCTGGGGCGGTTCCGGTCTGAAGAATGAAGTGTGGACAGCAGCTACACACGACAAGACAGTGAAAGCTTCCGACAACAGTGATTTCCACGTATTGAATGCCTTGTTCCGCTATAACAAGGAGTTCGGAAAACATACGCTCGGTGCAATTGCCGGTACTAACGTTGAGGTTTATCAGAACTATGGCAATACATCAGAACGCCGCGAACTGATTTTGAACGACCATCCGGAACTTCCGTTGGCAAACGGCGACCAGTTTGCATCTTCTTACCATTCACATGAAGCCCGTTTGGGATATTTTGCACGTATCAACTATACGTTCATGGACCGTTATCTGTTGGAAGTAAACGGACGTCTTGACGGTTCTTCCAGCTTCCCGAGTGATCAGCTTTGGGGTTTCTTCCCTTCAGCATCTGCCGGTTGGATTATGTCGGAAGAAAACTTCATGCAAGGTTTGAAACCTTATCTCAGCACATTGAAATTCCGCGGTTCTTGGGGACAGATCGGTAACCAGGATGTGGGTACCAACATGTTCCGCCCGATTCTTTCTCCGACTACCACTACATGGATTGTCGGCACTACCGGCGAACGTTCGTTCGGTCTTCCGCGTGCCATTTCCGACGGATTTACATGGGAAACCATCACAACTGCCGACTTCGGTGTTGATACACGTTTCTTCGACGGCCGTTTGGGCGTTTCGTTCGACTGGTTCCAACGTCGTAACACAGATATGATTACCAGCGGAGAAAAACTTCCTGCTACATTCGGTCAGGATCCTCCAATGCGCAACTTCGGTGAATTGACAACTAAGGGTTGGGAACTTTCTGTTGATTTCCGCCACCGTTTCCACAACGGACTTGGAATGTCGGTAACTGCATACGTATCCGATGCCAAGACAAAATATACGAAGATCAATTCCAACTCTCGTGCCATCAGCGGTATTTATGAAGGTAAGGAATATGGTGAAATCTGGGGTTTTGAAACAGACCGCTTCTTCACTGCCGATGACTTTGAAACAGCTCCCGACGGTAAGCTCGTGCTGAAAGAAGGTATTCCTTCTCAGAGCTATTATGAAACAAACGGCTGGTTCTTCTATGGCCCTGGTGATATCAAGTACAAGGACCTTGACGGAGACGGCAAAATTACTCCGGGTGACAACACTGTAGAAAATCCGGGTGACCAGAAACGCATCGGTAACTCTACTCCGCGTTATGAATATGGTGCACGTCTTGATATGGACTGGCAAGGTTTCGACCTGGGCATCTTCATTCAGGGTGTCGGCAAACGCGAACTTTGGGGTAACGGTTCTATCGTAATTCCGGGCTTCAACTACATGGAAGCATGGTATACTCACCAGCTCGACTACTGGACTCCGGAAAATCAGGATGCCTTCTATCCTGCTATCAGTAATACAGGACAATCAAACAAGACACAGAACTTCCTCCCGCAGACAAAATATTTGCTCAACATGGCATATTGCCGCGTGAAGAACATCACATTGGGTTATTCATTCCCAGAAAAATGGATGCGCAAGGCAAAACTCAGCAAATTGCGTCTGTACGTTTCATTGGAAAACCTGTTTGAATTTGACCACCTCGGAGATATTCCTATCGACCCGGAAACTCAGACAACAACCGGTGACGGTGGATATATCGGCCGTTCGTATCCTTATTCCCGCAGTACTTCTTTCGGTATGCAGCTAACCTTCTAAATTTGAATGTTATGAAAAAATATAGTTTATATATCTCTCTTTTGATGCTATTGTTTGCCGTGTCTTCCTGTCAGGATTTTCTGGACCGTCCTCCTTATGACTCGATTCCTGATACGGAGTACTGGCAGAATGAAGAACATATCCGCACTTATGCCTACGGCTTTTATCCGTCGTTCTTTGTCGGCTATGGCACATCTGGCTTGATTAGCGGCAGCTTGTTCGGTAATGGTGATACGTTCAACGACGATATAGCTTGGAACGTGCAAAGCGAATTTACACCTATCCGTGTTCCGGATTCCGACGGTGGCTGGAGTTTCGGTATTGTGCGCAAGGCCAATTATATGCTGGAAATGACGGCACAGGTGCCGGGTTTGACTGAAGAGGCCATGAACCACTGGATTGGTATCGGACGTTTCTTCCGTGGTATGGAATATGCCAACCTTGTGTTTGCCTATGGCGATGTGCCCTGGTATGACAAACGTCTGGAAACCAGCAACCGTGACGAAATGTTTAAGGACCGTGACCCACGTTCAACTGTAGTAGGCCACATCATCGAAGATTTCGAATTTGCGTTGAAGAATGTCCGCAAGGAAGACGGCGAATTGAACATCGACCGCTACGTTGTAGCTGCCATGGTGTCAAGATTGATGCTTCGTGAAGGTACATTCCAGAAATACCACAATCTGGACCAGGACCTCGCAGTACGTTGCTTGAAATTGTCGCGCGACGCTTCTTTGGAAGTAATGAATTCTCATAAGTTCTCAGTTTCCGACAACTACAATGCGTTGTTCTCTTCTGATGATTTGATGTCAAATCCTGAAGTGATTTTCTATCGCAAATATCTGGGAGGTATTCTTACTCACTGTACGTTGACCTATAACAATGCAGAGGCACAGACAGGTGCAAGCCGTGCCTTGATGGAAGCGTATCTGACATCCGACGGTTTGCCGGTACATATGGACGATTCATGGGCTCCTAAAACAGCCGACGAATTCTTTGCTAACCGCGACCCGCGTCTTACTGCTACGTTCCGTAAAAAATTCTATATCCGTGGTGAGGACTGCACTCCGTTCAACTATTCTACATCAGGCTACTCGATGTGTAAGTTCATGGATGACTCTCAAGCCAATAGCGAAGACCTGAAGTACAGAGGTCAGAACAACGAAACCGACTGTCCGTTGCTTCGTTTGGGTGAAGTGCTTGTCAATTATGCTGAAGCCCGTTATGAATTGGGCGAGTTGACTCAGGACGATTTGAACAATTCCATCAACCTGCTGCGCAGCCGTAAGGGCATGAGCATTCCTAAACTGGAAATCATTGGAAACGAACCGGCTGTCAACGGTGTTGTCTACGACGACCCGAAACGTGACAAGGAAGTACCGAGCCTGTTGTGGGAAATCCGTCGCGAACGCCGCGTGGAAATGTGTTTCGAAGGTTTACGCTACAGCGACTTGAAGCGTTGGAAGAAACTTGACTACATGTGCAACGAAACAAACCCGGACATCCGTTACGGCGCATATATCCGCTATTCGGATTATCCGAAGGCCAACAAGACGGAAGTCTACATTGACGGCGGCGCTGACGAAGGCTTTATCCTCTGTAACCGTGGAACCGCCCGTAAGGCTCCGACTGACAAGAACTATGTAAAGCCGATTCCTAAGGACCAGATTCAGCTCTACAAGGACAATGGCTACACATTGACGCAGACAAAAGAATGGCAGAATGAAGAATAGTTTTGACTTTAAAGAAAATAGCAATGAAGAATTATATAATGATGAGCTTGTGCCTGCTTTGCGCAGTGCTCTTTACCACTTCCTGTAAGGAAAAACCTTATGTGGAGAATCCTTCGGGTGAAGTGTTCATCTATCGACTGAATGTGACAAACGGCGGATTGACCGGTGCTGAAACTTATGCGGGAACAGTGGACGAAGCCACCAAGACCGTAGCATTTACCATTCCTGCCGAATCTGACATTGAAGCCCTCAAGTTCAGCGGAAAGCTGTCGTTGGGCGCCAAATTGGACAAGGAGTCTTACGACGTGTCGTCAGGCTCTGCCGAAGTTCGCGTGCTGAATGGCGAAAATGTAGGTGTCTATAATGTGACAGTTGCTTTGAACGCACCGACACAGACTCCTATCTTGCAGAAACTGTTGGTGAAGAATGCCAGCGGTCAGGTGAAGGAAGCCTATATCAGTGAACTCGACAAGACCGTTTATTTGGGTTGTGAAGGAAGTGCTTCTGCCGAAATTACGGAAATTTCCTGTTTGCCGAAACGCACTACGGTTACATTCTCGGAAGGCAGCAACAATGTTGTCAGCGCCGAGAATCCGGGCAAGGTACTGATGGACTTCATGGGACTTACCAATGAATACCGTCTGTCGTTTGAAGGTGAACCGGTGTTCGGTGCCGACTTCAAGTTGGGACAAACTTACGATTTCACCAAGAATCCGATGGGTGCCGACTGCTATCCGGACTTTGCTGCTGAAAACACTCGTAGTGCTGACTTCGACGGCGAAACCATGCTTATCGTTTCACGCGAAGGCGGAACATTCCCGAAAGTGCTGAAGTTTGCTGACCTCAAGGCTGGTAGCCCGAACGAAAAGGTTTTGAATATCAATGGAGTTGCTGGCGGAACATATGTAATCAGTGCAGGCCGCTTGAGCCAGAAACATATTTATATCTGTAACCTTACAACAGGTGTGAATGCCGGTGACGCCGCACTTAAGGTTTATCACTGGGCAAATGAAGACGCTGCTCCGGAAGTAGTGCTTGAATTTACTGGCGAAGCTACCAATGCTTCTGTAACCGGAGGACGTTTCGGTGACAATATGTCGGTAAATCTTGACGAAAATGGTAATGGTACGATGTTCTTCCTCACTCAGGACGGAACACAGATACTTCGTTTCGACGTTCAGGCATTTACCACTATCAGCAATCCTACATTCATAACTCCGGGAACATCTGCTCCTTACTATGCTTCTGTAAATCAGGTATACGGAAGTGACAATGAATTTGTCTATACAAGTACACAGGCACAGTTGATGTTGATTGACCGTGACGGTAATGAGTTGTTCAAACTGGATGTGGATGCAATTCCAAAGCAGGGAACAGACGCTCGTATTATCACTTATGATGCCGAACGCTATTTGATTATGACTACTGGTCGCAATGGCTCATGGTCAGGTGATCCTGCTCAGGTATTTTATGTATATGACCTGTCGGCTGGTGCCAATACAGTTTTGGCTTTGTCTAACTTTGCTGCAAGTGAACGAATTCCGTTGTTCTCCTTCTCGCTTGACGGTGCTAACTGCTCTGCTCCGGCTGCCAACACGGGCTGGGGTATCGGCGACGACGGCATGCTGAGATTGATGACATCTGCTGCCCGTTCAGGCTTTGCTGTATTTGAATTCCCTGAAAAACAGTAATATAACTCTATTTGTAGGTTTAACCATCGGTAGGGAGCGGTTGCAGAAAACCGCTCCCCACCTTAAAATCCATTTACTATGAGAAAAATAATATTGACCTTAGTGTCTGTTTTTATGGCCTTCCCGGCAATCTGCCAGAATGTGGAAGTTGGAACAATGAAGAAAATCGAAACGGGTAGTCCGGCCTATTATCCGGTATTGTTGGAGGACGGCAAAGTGCTGACAACTTCTTCCGATTACACAGGATTGGTGCTGACTGATATGCAGAACGGGAAATGCCGTGTGCTGTCGTCGGCTTCCGGAGCCGGTTACAATGTGCGCGTTTCGGCTGATAAAAAGAATGTGATTTATCAGGAATGTTCCTACGCTACTGGCAAGCGAATGGTGGGCTATGCTTCTTATGCGCTCGACAATGGCGTATCCCGGCGGTTGCAGGCTCCGCAGCGTAGCCGTTCGGTAGACTTGGGCGGTGTGTATGCCGTTTCCGAGGATTTGAAGATTTCCGTTTATCGGAATGGACAAAAGACGGTGCTCGCTCCGAATGGGGAACATCGCCGCTATATATGGCCGTCAGTGTCACCCGACGGTAAGAAACTTCTTTATACGGTTTCGGGGGTAGGCACATATGTTTGCAATATTGATGGTACCTCGCCTGTTTCCTTAGGCGTTTTGCGTGCACCCAAATGGGTGAACAACAGCTGGGTGGTAGGTATGGAAAACACGACAACTGAAGAAACTTCGGTTTCTGCGGTGGTAATGTCGAAAATCGACGGATCCTGCCGTCAGACATTGACTCCGTCGTCGGTTGTTGCCATGTATCCGTCGGCTACGGAACATTGTGTGGCTTTCTCTACCGACAAGGGCGAAGTCTATTGCATGGAAATCAATATTAACGAATAAATCTGACGACTATGAAGAATTTTATATTACCGTTTGTAGGATTGGCAATGTTTGCCGGTTCTGTTTCTGCTTCTGATTTGACAGGAGTGAAAATTTATATAAACCCCGGACACGGAGGGTATAACATGACGGCTGAGAAAAACGACCGTAATGTTCCGACAATACCGTTTGAACCTCTTGACCAGAACGGATTCTGGGAATCATCGTGCAACTTGGTGAAAGGTTTGGAACTGGAACGTCTGCTGAAAGATTCGGGCGCGTCTGTCATGATGTCGCGTACTCAGAACCGCGATGAGGACGACAAGGACCTGAGTGAAATTGCAGAAGAGGCCAATGCCTACGGTAGTGACGTGTTCATCTCTGTTCACAGCAACGCTTTGGGCTCCAACAACGGAACGAACTATCTGTTGTGTCTGTATAAGGGTATCGAAGGCGGAGCGCTGAATGAACCTGCCAAACCGATTGACAAGCAATTGGCTGCAGAAGCGTGGCCTTATCTGTACGACAACAATTTGACGGTGTGGACGGGCAACTATACGCCGGAAAATCCGCTGATTCGCGACGATTTCCATTTCCTTGGCTATTATTTGGGTGTGATGCGTCCGTTGACAGTGCCCGGATTCCTTGTGGAAGGTTCGTTTCACGACTATGAACCGGAAACTCACCGTCTGCTGAACGATGACTATGCCAAGTTGACGGCTGTGGCTCTTCACCGTTTCTTCTGCGATCATTTCAAGGCCGACAAACCGGGAACAGGTGTGATTGCGGGTTCTGTAAAGGACAGTCAACGCGTGATGACTCATCAGCGTTTCAATAACTATGTAAAGAAGTCACACGATCAATACCAGCCTATCAATGGAGCGAAAGTGACATTGAAGGATGCTATGGGTACTGAATTGAAGACTTATACAACGGATAATTTCTACAATGGCGTATATGTGTTCCGTGACCTTGTTCCGGGCAAATATAAAGTGCTGATGGAGGCAGAAGGCTATATTTCACAGGAAAAGGAAGTGGAAGTGAAGGCTGACCAGACGACCAGTTTCTATACGTTGTTGGAAGATCCCAATTATATTCCGCCGGCAAAAATTCCTGGAAAGGCAAATGTCTATGCTTCAGGTTTAAAGGCTGAAAAGATTGCGGACGGCAAATACAAACTTTCTTACACGTTGAACGCTGATGCTGAAAATGTGGAAATTAAGGTTTTCAAGGGCGACAATGTGCTGAAGAATATGCCCTTGGGCGCGCAGACGAAAGGTGTCAATGAACAGGAAATTGACTTGACAGATATCTCCGAACAGGATTTGTCATGGAGTGTGACAGCCGGTGCAGCTCCAACGACAGCGGAAGCTCCGTTGAAATTTACTGACGACGATGTTGACCAGATGCAGTTTAAGGAAGCACGTGGTCTGGTAGTCGACAACAATATGGAAAGCCCGTATTTCGGACGTGTTTATGTGACGGAATCAGCCGGTGGTGCCATTCAGGGATACCGTACTACAACAGACGGTGTTTTTATTTTAGATGCTGCATTGAGCGATGTGACAGAACAAGGTAACGACGGTTATAAAGGCAATATTGACTGGTCGAATACGTCAAGCCCGATGAGAATTTCCGTTGCTTCCGACGGTACGCTGTTTATCACGGACTGGAGCGATGCTCATTCCGGCGTATGGATGATGGACCCGGCAAATCCGACTGCTGAATTTGAATCTGTTTTTGCAGAAGGCAGTCGCGCTGCTTCCGGATTGCTGACCGTAAACGGAGTGGATGTTCACGGTTCAATTTCATCTTGTTGGGTAGAGGGTGAAGGCGACAGCCGCAAGCTCTATACTTTCGACGAAGACTATTCGAATGATGTTGCTGTCAATAAGTTCGCTTTGTTGCGCTATGATATCGGCAAACTGGAAAATCCTTGGGGTAGTGCACCGTCAGCCGTTGTATTCGACAATGCTGCCAGCCTGCAGCAGAACGGTAACTCTGTGATTTGGCCGGACGGAAGAAACGGATGGTGGATTTCTCAATACCGCTATACGGACAATGCGACAATTCCTTCGCTGATTCACGTGAACGCTGAAGGTAAAGTCGATTTCAATTCCGGTAACACAGGTTTGATAGGAACTTCACAGCGTGGTGCTATGGCGCTTAATTGCGACGGTTCGCTCCTTGCAATGGGTTGTGGTGACGAGGTGAAAATCTTCACTGTCGAATATGGTGAAAATGCGCCTTCACTGACCTTCAAGTATTCGATTGCTCCGGCTTTGGGTGACTATGCTTCTGCATTGGCATTCGACCGTGCCGACAATGTGTATCTGGCTTCCGGCACAAGCCGTGGAATCGCTGCCTGGGCATTGCCGAAGGATAACAATGAGTTTGAAACCACAGCTCCTGCTGCCATGATGCTCAATTCTTCAGGCAGTTCTGTTGCCGATGTGACAGCCGACGCACTGACGGTAAGCATGAAGGACGGAATCCTGACATTGTCGGGAACAGCCGACTTGCAGAATGTTGTCATCTACAATCTTTCAGGTATGGCAGTTTTTGAAGCCGGCAATGTGATGCAGACAGAGCTGACAGTTGATATGTCTTCTTATGCCAAGGGTGTATATCTTGTTAAAGTAAAGAACAAAACAGTCAAAGTAGTTAAATAAATTGTGTTTTAAAAATCTGCCGGTTGCTTAGGCGGCCGGCAGAAAAATTTTAAGAATGATGGTAAGATTAATTAATTTATTAGTTGCGTTATTTCTTTTTAGCAGTTGTGCAAAAGCTGAGCCAGGTCCCGCTCCGGAACCCAATCCCGGAGGAATTGAAATGCCTCGCAAAGAGGTGAGAGGCGTATGGGTTGCTACGGTAGGCCGGATGGATTGGCCACGAAACACATCCAGTGCAGAAGCCCAAAAGCAGGAATTTATAGAATATCTTGAACTGTTCAAGAAATACAATGTGAACATGGTTGTCATGCAGATTCGTCCGATGGCAGATGCTTTCTATGAATCGTCGCTTGAACCGTGGAGCGAGTACATTACTGGCACACAGGGCAAAAATCCGGGTTACGACGTACTCCGTTTCATGATTGACGAAACTCACAAGCGCGGAATGGAATTCCATGCATGGTTGAATCCGTACCGCATCAGCAACAATTACAAGACTTTCAAGCCGGCTGCCAACCATATCTACAACAAGCATCCGGAATGGACTATGACCTATGGCAATCTGTTGCTGTTCCGTCCGGCTCTTCCGGAAGTGCGTAAGTTTATGGTGGATGTCATCGACGACCTGATTACAAAATATGATGTCGACGGTATCCATTTCGACGACTATTTCTATCCGTATCCTTCGAAAGGTGTTGAACTTCAGGACGAAGGCGATTTTCTGGAATATGGAAAGGAATACGACAATATCGAAGATTTCCGTCGCGGCAATGTCAACAAGGTGATTGAAGAAATCCACAATCTGATTGTGGCAAAGCGCCCGGATGTGATTTTCAGCATCAGCCCTTATGGCGTATGGCGGAACAAGGAAGATGACCCCAACGGCTCGGATTCGCACGGCATCACAAACTACGATGACCTGTATGCCGACATTCGCCTCTGGTGTGAAAAAGACTGGATTGACATGGTGGTTCCTCAATTGTATGCAAGTACGGAAAATATCAATATGAACTTTATCAAGATGAGCGAATGGTGGGCTAACAATTCGTTCGATTGTCCGGTAGTGATTGGCCATGGACTGTATCGTTTTGGCAATCCTGCTGAAGGCGAAATTTACATGAATCCGCTTCAGCTCGAAACCCAGTTCTATTATGCCCGCCGTCAGGACAAGGTGCAGGGCAGCTTTTTGTTCAATGCCTCTTCCTTTACTGCCAATAAGTTGAACATCTTGTCGAATCTTGAAAAAATATATGGTGAGAAAACGGTCATTCCGTTTATGGGACGTGAAACTTGCTCAAAGCCTGACGTAGTGAAAGGTTTGAAAGCTGCCGGTTCAAAGGAGCTGAAATGGGACGCTCAAGGCGAGGATATGCGCTATGTGGTTTATCGCATTGCCGACAATAAAGCGAAAATTGTCGATATCGTCTCTTCGGCAGCATATAAATGTGCAGAGAGCGGAGTGTATGCTGTTTCTGCTCTCAATAAGGACAATGTGGAAAGCAGCTTGTCTGAAATGGTAAATATCCAATAGTGGAAGAAGTAAATGTTTTCTCAGTGTTTTAGGTTTTTGTTAATTTGAAAACCATGTCCACTTTTTATGTTGGGAAACATAAAAAGTGGACTTTTTTGTAGTAGTGAAATAGTATTTGCCTATATAGTTGATTTACAATGTTATGTAAATTATAAACGTAGTAAAAACGTAGTAAAGGAAAATGTGTTATACAACATAACGTACCTATGATGTGTATATTTTATTGTGTTTTATTTGTTTTGTCCGTTGTTTTGCAGTCACAAAACCTGACTGAAAATGAATTTGAGATTTTACTATTTGCTGTTTTTTGTGTTAGTAGTGAGTTTGCCCCAGACAGTGTGGGCGAAGAGTAGTAGTGTGCGTATTTCCGAAAAAGAGGTTAGCGAAAAGACGATGGATGAATTCGTCGACGGACTGATGTCGCGAATGACTGTCGCTGAAAAAATCGGACAACTTAATCTTCCCGGATACGGTGACGTTTCGAAGGATGCGAAAAAGAGTGAAATCGCAGGCCGCATCCGCCAGGGTGAGGTTGGCGGTATCTTTAATATCTTCGGCGTCGACAAAATCCGTGAATTGCAGGAAGTGGCAGTGGAAGAAAGCCGTTTGGGTATTCCTATTTTAATAGGTGCCGACATTTGCAACGGTTACCGTACCATTTTCCCTATTCCGTTAGGACTTTCCTGCGCTTGGAAGCCGGAAAATGTGGAAGAAGTGGCACGTATTTCTGCGCGCGAGGTAAGTACAGAGGGTGTATGCTGGACTTACAGCCCGATGGTCGACATTTCGTTCGATGCCCGTTGGGGACGTGTGAAGGAAGGTTCGGGCGAAGATTCCTACCTTGCCGGTGAAATGGCTAAAGGTTGGGTGCGCGGCTATCAGGGAAATGATTTGGCCGACGAACAGACTATCATGGCGTGCGTGAAGCATTTTGCCCTTTATGGAGCGGCAGAAGCCGGACGTGATTACAATACGGTGGACATGAGCCGTGTGACGGCACTGAACTATTATATGCGTCCTTATCAGGCTGCCGTTGAAGCCGGAGTGGGCAGTGTCATGACTTCGTTCAATGAATTTGAAAATATACCGGCAACCGGTCACAGCTGGTTGCTTGACGATATATTGCGCAAGCGTTGGGGATTCTCGGGATTCGTCGTGTCCGACTATACGGCGATTGCCGAAATGGTGAACCACGGTGTGGGTAATGCAGAGGACGTTTCGGTGCGTGCCTTGAAGGCCCATGTCGATATGGACATGATTGCAGATTTCTATCACAACAATCTGCAGAAAGCGTTGGATGCCGGACGGATTTCGATGGCTGACATTGATGCTGCCTGCCGCCGGATGCTCGTGGCAAAATACAAATTAGGACTGTTCCATGACCCTTATAGGTATCTTAATGAAAAAAGAAGTAAAAAAGAATTGTTGTCGGCAGAAAACCGCGCTGCTGCACGCCGTATCGCTGCCGAATCGTTTGTGCTGTTGAAAAATGAAGGCAATGTTTTGCCGCTTTCCGGTTGCCGGAAAATTGCCGTTGTCGGTCCGTTGGCCGACAGTAAGGCGAATATGTCAGGCTCATGGGCGTATGATGAAAAGAAGGGAACTTATCATGGTCTGGTTGAAGAACTTCAGCAACGTTTGGGCGCCGGTGTGGAAGTGGCCTATGCCAAAGGAAGCAACCTGGTGGACGATGCCACTTATGAGGGGCATTTTACTGACAGAAGCCGTTCCACCCGCGACAATCGAAGCAATGAAGAACTGGTAGCTGAAGCCTTGAAAGCAACAGAAGGAGCCGATGTTATCGTAGCTGCAATGGGTGAGTCGGTAAGTATGACCGGTGAAGGTGCCAGCCGTGCTGTTCTGGAGTTTCCGGAAACACAGCGCTGTCTGCTCGAAGCCCTGAAAAAGACGGGCAAGCCGGTTGTGATGTTGCTGTTCACAGGCCGTCCGTTGGCAATGCAGTGGGAGGAACAGCAGGTGGATGCTATTCTTAACGTATGGTTTGGCGGAACGGAAGCCGCAGCCGCTATTGTCGACGTACTGACGGGTGAGGTAAATCCGTCGGGTAAACTTACGATGACTTTCCCGCTCGTGACCGGACAATGCCCAATCCATTACAACCACAAGATGGCAGGCCGCCCGATGAAACCGGAGCAATGGTATGTGAGATACCTGACCAACTACATCGATGTGCCTAACGAACCGCTTTATCCGTTCGGCTATGGATTGAGCTATACCACTTATGAATACGGCGATGTGGTGCTGAACCGTGACGAACTGACTGCTGACGGAACAATCGAGGCAAGCGTGACAGTGCGTAATGCCGGAAAGGTTGACGGCGAAGAAATCGTGCAGTTGTATTTGCGCGACGTGGTGCGTAGCGTGACTCCGCCGGTGAAGGAACTGAAAGGCTTCCAGCGTGTGGCGTTGAAAGCCGGTGAAAGCAAGACCGTCAAATTCACCATCGATGCAGAAATGCTGAAATTCTATAACAGCAATCTGGATTATGTGGCCGAACCGGGTGAGTTTATTGTGATGATTGGCGGCAACAGCCGTGATTTGAAAGAAAAGAAATTTACTTTAAAATAGAATTCCGATGAAGAAATTGTTACTTGCCGTCGGCTGTGTGGCGGCAACAACGCTTTTGCCTGTTGCGCAGAACTTGCGCATGGACACCTATTGCAATCCGCTGAATGTGGATTATACCTACATGATTTATGATGCCGGAAGGAATATTTCCTACCGTTCGGGTGCTGACCCTGCCGTTGTGGAATTCCGAGGCGAATACTATATGTTTGTTACCCGTTCCAACGGTTATTGGCATTCAACCGACTTGCAGAACTGGAACTTTATCACTCCGAAAGGCTATTGGTATCCGCAAGGCTGTAATGCTCCGGCGGCACACAACTATAAAGATTCTGTACTCTATGTGTGCGGCGACCCTTCAGGCGTAATGAGCGTCATGTCGAGCGATGACCCAAAATCGGGCGTATGGACTCCGGGTGTGGGCATTATTGCCAATCTTCAGGACCCGGACCTGTTTATCGACGATGACGGCAGTGCCTATATGTTCTATGGTTCGTCGAATGTCTATCCGATTCGCGCCATCGAACTTGACCGCACTCATAACTTCCTGCCGAAAACCGACGAGCGTGTTCCTTTGTTCGGCCTTGACCTTGACAAGCACGGTTGGGAACGCTTTGGCGAAAACCACACGACCGACACCGATTTGGGCGGTTTCATTGAAGGTCCGTGGATGACGAAACATAACGGAAAATACTATCTCCAATATGGCTCACCGGGTACGGAGTTCAATGTATATGGCGACGGTGTGTATGTAGCCGACCATCCGATGGGTCCTTATACTTATCAGAAACACAATCCGGTGTCTTATAAACCGGGCGGCTATATGAACGGTGCCGGACACGGAAGCTCTGTGAAAGGTCCGGGCGGAATGTGGTGGCATTTTGCTTCCATGTCGTTGTCAATCAACGTAAACTGGGAGCGTCGTCTCTGTATGTTCCCGATGGGATTTGATGAAGACGGTATCATGTACTGCGATACACGTTTCGGCGACTATCCCCGTTATGCACCGTCAGTGTCACAGAAGCGCGGACAGTTCCGCGGCTGGATGCTTCTTTCCTATAAGAAGCCGGTGACCGTTTCTTCACAGGTGGGCGATTATGCAGCTGCCGGACTGACCGACGAACTGACCAAGACTTTCTGGCTTGCTGAAAAGAACGACAACAGCCAGTGGGTTGTAATCGATTTGCAGAATCCGGCTTCGGTTTGTGCCGTTCAGGTGAACTATCACGACTATAAGACAGGTATGTACGGCCGCTACCCGAATCTCCGCCACCGTTACCAGATTGAAGGCTCGGTTGACGGTAAAGATTGGAAAGTCCTGATTGACAAGAGCAACAGCTATAAAGACACTCCAAACGACTATACGGAACTGGAATTCCCGGAAAAAGTGCGCTATGTGCGTTATAAAAACATTGAAGTGCCGACTCCGTCGTTGGCAATCTCGGAAATCCGTGTGTTCGGTTTGGGCGAAGGTAAGGCTCCGCAAAAGGTGAAGAAACTCAACCTGGAACGCCAGGCCGACCGACGCGACATTGCTATCAGCTGGACACCGGTGAAGGGTGCGCAAGGCTATAACGTGCTTTGGGGAATCGCTCCCGACAAACTTTACAGCTCATGGATGGTTTATGATGCCAACGAACTGTTCATGAAGTCATTGACAGTAGACCAAGATTACTATTTTTCGATAGAAGCATTTAATGAAAACGGCGTTTCCGAAAGAACGGAAGTGCAACATGTTAAGTAGGTACACAAAACATTTATGTTCAGATTTTTAGAGTATTCCTTTTATTTAGTAGTGTTGATGATGACAGGCGTTTTCTGCTCGGCGAGAGCAGAAAACCGCACTGTCCAATCATTTAATGACAACTGGTTTTTTCAATTGAAAAACACGACCGAGACTGAACAAGTCCAATTGCCTCATACCTGGAACACAGATGCTTATCAAACCAACGAATATGCCCGTCAGTCGGCGTTCTACAAGAAAAAATTTCGTTTGTCTTCCGAACAGTTTGCAGGAAAACGTCTGTATCTGAAATTTGATGCAGTCAATTCGCTTGCCGAAGTCACTGTCAACGGACAGCTTCTGGCAACACACAAAGGCGGCTATACGGCATTCGTGGTAGATATAACAGAATACGTGAATCTTGACCAATGGAACGAAGTGAAGGTTCATGTCAATAATGAAAATGTCAACATTGCCCCTCTGTCGGGCGACTTTACGATTTTCGGCGGCATTTATCGTGATGTGTGGCTGATAGCTACCGATGAGGTGCATATTTCTACAACCGACTATGCTTCGTCGGGCGTATATGTCAGCACTCCGCAGGCATCCCGAGAAAAAGCAGATGTGCAGGTGCGCTATTCCGTGGACAACGACGGCAGCCGTGATGCGGCAATAGCCGTGGAGGTTTGCATTGCCGACAAAAAGGGAAATGTAGTGGCAAAAGAAACACAAAACTACAAGCTGAAACCGGGAAAATCGGTGTCGGCTTCCGAAATGCTGTCAATTCAGCATCCGCAGCTGTGGACTCCCGACATGCCGAATCTGTATTCCGTAACGGTAAAAGTCACTGACCGTTCGCGGAAACAAGTGGTGGACTGTGTGGAAGTGCCTCTGGGCGTGCGCTGGTTTGCGCTGGATGCAGAGCGGGGATTCCTGCTGAACGGCGAGCCGTTGAAACTGATGGGCGTAAGCCGACATCAGGACCAGTATCCGTTGGGTATTGCCCTGACCGACGAAATGCACCGACGCGATGTGAAAATGATAAAGGAAATGGGAGCCAATTTCCTGCGTCTGGCACATTATCCGCAGGATGAAGCCGTGCTGCGTGACTGCGACGAACTCGGACTGCTTGTCTGGGAGGAAGTGTCGCTTGTCGATTTGATTGCGTTGGGCGACGAGTTTGCAGCCAATTCCCAAACGGCATTGGTGGAAATGATTCGTCAGCACTATAATCATCCTTCCGTTGTAATGTGGGGATACATGAACGAGGTGCTGATTCAGTTGCAATACAGGGTAAAGAAGAACCGTTTGAACGTGTTCTATGAAAATACACTCCGTCTGGCACGCGTACTGGAAGAGACATTGAAGACGGAAGACCCGTACCGCCTCAGCACGATGGCCTTTCATGGGGATCAGATTTACAATCGTGTAGGTTTGTCCAACATTACGGATGTTGCCGGTTGGAATCTATATCAGGGCTGGTATGGAAACAATTTGAACGGTTTCGAGCGTTTCTTGGACGAGGAACACCGAAAATATCCCGCACGGAGTCTGTTTGTGAGTGAATTCGGGGCCGGAAGCGACCGCCGTCTGCAATCGCTGAAACCTGAAATATTTGATTTCTCAATGCAGTGGCAACAAACGTTTCTTGAACATTATTTGCCGGTCATCATGGAACGCCCGTATGTAATCGGCGGTGCTGAATGGAATTTCATTGATTTCAGTTCCGCTTCGCGTCAGGAATCCATGCCGCATATCAACAATAAGGGTTTGGTCTATGCCGACCGTACGCCGAAGGACGTCTACTATTATTTTCAGGCATTCTTGCGTAAAGACATTCCTGTGCTCCATGCCGCCGTTTCCGACTGGAGCCACCGTACGGTAGTGTCCGACGGCAATCCGGTGGTTCATCCGTTGAAAGTATATTCCAATTTTGAGAAAGTCAGCCTCTCTGTCAACGGTCGTTCGTATGGCGAAAAGACGATGGAGAACTGCAATGCCGTGTGGAATGTGGAGCTTCAGGCGGGTAGAAACGTGGTGAAGGCTAACGGTGAATTTCAGGGAAAAGCCTCTGAGCAGGTGTCGGAAATATATGTGGATATGATTCCGGAGCATCTGACGGAGGAAAACGTGTCGGGCGTGGAACTCGCTGTCAATGTGGGCAGCAACTGCTATTTCACGGATGCCCTCAGCGGATTGTGCTGGCTGCCCGACCAGGCTTATCAGCCGGGAAGTTGGGGATATGTAGGTGGTGAAGTGTTCCGCAAGTCGCCGGGAAGGATTGGTACGACAGCCGAGGTAAAAGGCACACACAATAATCCTTTGTTGCAGACCATGCGGTCAGGCATAGAAGGCTACCGCTTTGATGTTCCCGACGGGACTTATGAACTGGAACTGCAATTTGCCGACTTGACAGCGCCTTCGCGTCGGTTGGCCTATGATTTGGGCAATGGGGACGAATCGGAGCAGAAAGATGCAAACGTGTTTGACGTAACGGTCAATGGCACCGTATGGCTGTCGGAATTTTCACCTTCCGAACTGGTGGGCGGAAATCGTGCTTTGGTAAAAAAGCAGTTGGTGACGGTGACCGGTGGCACAATTGACGTTCGCTTTGCCGTTCGGAAAGGACAGACATTCTTGAATGCGATAAAATTACACAAACTTGATTGACGATGAATTTACGGAACTTATCCTTGGGACTGTGTGCGTTACCGTTGTTGCCGGTTGCGGCACAGACGGGTGACGAACGCCCGAACGTTATATTTATCATGAGCGACGACCATGCCCGTCAGGCAATGAGCATCTACGGGCATCCAATCGGAAAAATCGCTCCGACTCCCAACATTGACCGCATTGGCAATGAAGGGGCCGTGTTTATGAACAACTATTGCTGCAACTCCATTTCCGGTCCGAGCCGTGCTGCCGTGCTGACAGGAAAGCACAGCCATAAAAACGGATTCATGCAGAATTCCAATAAGGGTTTCGACGGTTCGCAGCTCACTCTGCCGAAAGTGTTGCAGGCTAACGGTTATGAAACGGCCATTATCGGAAAGTGGCATTTGATTTCCAAGCCGACCGGTTTCGACCATTGGATGATTCTCAATGACCAGGGAGACTATTGCAATCCGTATTTCATCACGGAGAACGACACGACGCAGCACATGGGCTATGTCACCGACCTCATTACGCAATATTGCGAGGAATGGCTGGACAACCGTGAGGGAAAAGGCCGCAAGCCGTTTTTCCTGATGATGCACCACAAGGCCGTGCACCGCAACTGGGTGCCTGCCGAACGCCATTACCGCCTGTATGAGCATACGAAGTTCCCGTTGCCCGACAACTATTTCGATGCCTATGAGGGCCGTTATGCCGCCGAGATGCAGAAAATGAACATTTACCGTGATATGTACGAAGGTCACGACTTGAAGATGGTGGCTGGCATCGACAGCGACAAACTGCTGTTCGACCCGTGGCCGCATGCTTTTCTGGGTACGATGACTCCGGAAGAACAGCGCCGTTTTCTGGACGCCTACCGTGAACGCAACAATGAGTTCTATTCTAAAAAGCGTTCGTTCAAGGAAGTGGCTGAATGGAAATACCAGCGTTATATGCAGGACTACATGGCTACCGTGGCAAGTGTGGACG
>OJMG01001077.1_pt1 | contig 26303 bp, 22 predicted proteins | sample 1597141 | NCBI WGS metagenome assembly OJMG01 (sample SAMEA2452119, study PRJEB22498) | human gut metagenome | biome: human feces; feature: human gut; material: feces | place: Australia | collected 2012 | reverse complement strand
TTACTATCTCTTCATGATTATCATTCCATGTTAATTGTTTGATATCTCCTGTTAACGTAAATTTCTTTGTTGAGGTATCAAATGTATAACCAGTACCAAAATTATATTTTGTTGTATTAGTAAACCAGTCATAACCTGTTGTTCCATTACTTTCATGCAATGAAAAGTCTTCATTATATTTATAGCCGACATAGGTTGGATCCCAATATTTACTATTAAACTGTGAATTTCCTATTGTTACGGCATCTCCTGTATCTGCTGTACTTTTACCTGAATAGATCATTCTGATAGAACCATCGCCATTACGACGGATTATTCTCCAGATGAATCCAGCGAATGATACATAATTATTTTTAACCGCTCCTCGATAATAGTAACTTTCTCCTTCATCATCTTCTGCCATATATAATCCATCTTTTTCCGTATCATTTGGGGCTATCTTACTAAAGTCTGGTGTTCCTTTGGCTTTTATAGCTGTCTTTGCGGCATCAGTTGTTGCCTCGTGATTATTTAAAACTAACATGCAATCTGATAATGTGGTAAACCCATTTTCATAACAATATTTATCTTCAGCTTGGGCTACTGTATCACTTGTTTGTCCATAAACATTTACTTTTACTTTATAAGTTAATCCTCCATTATCATTCTGAGGATTATAGTTTTCATCGACCCATAGTCTTAATCGATATTTTATTTTTGTATCACCTTGTTGATTTAAATTTCCTACAAATAGACTCATTATATCTGCTGGTCTTCCTGTATAGATATTACTAGTTGTATCTTCGGAATAAGTCTTAGGAGGCATTACTTCTGTTTCTGTTCCATCACTATTGACCTTTGTTAGATAGAACTTTATATTCTTACCAGAAAAGGTATTACCATTTTCTTCTTTTGCTGCTATCTCATAGTTAATATCAGTATTACCTTTTATTGATGACTTTACTGTGAAATCAAAGTATTCTCCAGTATTTAATCTTTTCTTACCCGTATTATCAGTAGTCGGTAGAGCATTATTCATTGAAATAACATTACTACTTTCAATATAATTCATAGTAATTGCTCCTGTTGTAATAGTATTTAATTTTTGACCTGTTCCTACATAGTTAAATGCTGCATAACTGATACCTATCACTGTAATTAATAACACAAGAGTTACTCCGATAGTTAGTACATTCTTTATCTTTTCCTTATTCATAAATAGTTAATTCCTTTCATTTTAGTATTACACAAAAAAGATAGATTAATATCACCATAGCAATATTTAATCTACCTTTATTCCATGATAAAAGAAAGTTAGTTTATTATTTAGTTTAGTAAAGTATACCCCCCCAGGTTAATTGTTTGTTAACTTCAGAAAATTGATACATACTAAACACCTACTTCCTATTATCATTATCAGTATTCTTGACATCTTAATGATATCATAATATTTGACATTTTACAATCATTTAAATTTTCTTTAATTTTAATACTTTAACTTGTTTCTTGCTTTCTTTTGCTCGTTCTTCATTAGCACTAATAGTATGAGAAATATTTTCTTTTAAACAAGGACTAGTCCTCTTATTTCTTGTTCTTTTCTTTCTAGTTTCTATAATATTCTGCATTTCTAATTCACTTTTTATATTAACTAAAATTTTATTAATAACTCTCGAAGCATAAGACTGAGAAATGTTAAATTTCTCTGCTATGTCATTTTGAGTACAAATATTATCACCGTCAAAACCAAAGTACATTATTATTATTTCTCTATCCCTATCTGGTAAGTTATTTACTATTTCTCTTATAAGGCGATATGTTTCTTTTTTTTCATAATCTCCTGCTATATCAATATCAGAATTTAATTTATCTTCTAACTTCATCTCATTACCACTTTTATCATAAGAAACTATTTTATCTATACTATCTACCATTTGATGCTTTTTAGTCTTTTTTAAGTATATTAGCATTTCATTATCAATACACTTAATGGCATAAGTTGGAAAAGCTATCTTTCTACTTAAATCATAAGTATTAAGTGCTTTTAACAAACCAATATTACCAACTGCTACTAATTCTTTTTTATCATAATCAGTATTCTTATACTTCTTTGCTACCTCAAATAATACTAAACGAATGTTATGTAGCACTAATTTTTCTAAAGCTCCTCTATCTCCTTCTCTTGTTTTGTTTAATAGATATTCAAATTCATTTTTTGACAATGAATTAGGTAAACTACTACTTTCTATAAACCATTCTTCTTTATCCATACTTTCTTCCTTTCTTCAAAAAGCTATTAAGTTACTCCAGCTTTACAGCTCCTAAAATAATAGAATTGTTATTACTAATAACTCTGAGTAAAACAATTTCATCTTCTAATTTAGGTTCATAAAATATGTAATAATTAGATAAGTCTCTTAATTCATTTAAGTATTCTAAATAATTACCTTTATTAGTAATTTTATCTTCCTTGTTTATTATTACTGTAAATATCTGATAAAGTTCACTATCATAAATGAAGTTTGGATATTTTTTCAGATAATCAGTTGATTCATAATTTTTAACTAAAGTATAAGATAAGTTCTTAGAATCTTTTCCATCAATCGATAAAATTCTTTCTTTTGGTAAAGAATTATCCAGTACTAAATAATCACTAGAAATCTCTTTATCCTGATACACATCTATTTTAGAAGTTAAATTATCTATTTGAAAGGTTAGCCTAGTATTAGCCACTTCTAATTCTTCAACTTTAGGGTTTTCTTTATTAAGAGATGAAAACATTATTATAAGTAAAATTAAAGTAAGTGCCCATAATTTTTCTTTCTGCATTTTATCACCTGATAATAAGTTATCACGCGAAAAGCACAAAAAATGTCGAAAAAAAAGAACAAATCTTTATGATTCATTCTTTCTTGTAAATTTATCAAATCTATCAATATCTATATCTTTAAAATCAGTATCTGCAAGTTGTTCAAATAATTTCTTTTGTTCTCTTGATAGTTTCTTTGGAGTTTGAACACTATAGATTATATACATATCTCCAGTTCTTCTTCTATCATCTTTGATACCTTTTCCTCTTACTCTTTGTTTAGTACCACTATCAGTACCAGCTGGTACTGCTACCGTAATATTTCCATAGATAGTTGGTATTTCTTTTTTACAACCTAGTGTTGCTTCTACAATAGTAATTGGTACTTCTAAGTAGATATCATTACCATCTCTTTTAAAGTAGTCATGTTCTTTGATAGAAAATTCTAAATATAAATCACCTGACTCACCACCGTTAGGAGAAGCATGTCCTTTACCTGCTAATTTTAATCTTTCACCATTATCAATTCCAGCAGGAACGTGTACAGTAATAGTTTTTCTTACCTTGACAGTACCTGTTCCACGACAGTCTGAACAAGTTTTTGCAAAAGTCTTACCTTTTCCTTTACAATCAGGACAAGTTGATTTAGTAACAAATGAACCTAAAATTGTTCTTTGTTCTACCGTAATTGTTCCACTACCATGACATTTTGAACAAGTTTTCTCATCAAAACCACCTTTACCATGACAATTATCACATTCATCAATTACATCTACATCTATATCTTTTTCACAACCAAATACTGCTTCTTCAAAAGTAAGATTCATTCTAAGTAGCATATCACTACCACGTTGTTTTCTACTACTTGTTCTACTACTTCCACTAGAGAAACCTCCAAAGCCTCCTCCAAACAAGTCTTCAAAAATATCTCCTAAGTCACTAGTATCAAACCCAAAACCACCTGATGAGAAACCTCCATAAGGATTTCCACCAGCCGCTCCACCTTGGAAAGCTGCATGACCAAATTGATCATATTGTTTTCTTTTATTTTCATCTGACAAAACTGAATATGCTTCTTGTACTTCTTTAAATTTTTCTTCAGCATTTTCTTCTTTACTAATATCAGGATGATATTTCTTCGCAAGACGTCTAAAAGCACTCTTTATTTCATCCTGACTAGCACTTTTACTAACACCTAATACTTCATAATAATCCCTTTTAGTTGCCATACTTGTACCTCCTATTTTGTTAATTCTTCAAGTTCATCTACTAAACTATCAAAATATTTAATAGCATCTAGATAAACATCTTCTTTTTCTAAATCTACACCTAATATTTTAAAAGTATCAAGAGGAGTAACATTTGAACCAGTTTTAATATATTTTAAATATTTATCAAGTGTTTCTTTATTACCATTTAATATATCACTTGCTAAGTGAGATGCTACTGATATACAAATAGCATAGCTATATAAGTAGAAGTTCATATAATAATGACTTCTATATATCCAGTTATATGAACTATATTTAGTTAGTTTAACTTCTTTACCGTAATAGTATTTTAGTGAATCTTTAGTTATTTTACTCATAAATTCTTTAGTTAAACAATTACCATTATGAACATGTTCATACATTAAACGTTCCATATCACATTCGCGAGTAGCTCCAAATAAGTTAGATTCAATAACCCCAATAATATTTTCAAGTCCAAGTATCTTCTCTTCTTTAGTTTTAGCATTCTTAATCATATAATTTGCAAGTAAACATTCATTTATTAAGGAAGTAACTTCAGCATTAATTATAGCATTCTCACGGTAAGGTAGAAAATTATTTTCAATTAAATATTGATGATTAATATTATGACCAGCTTCATGTGCAATAGTTGAAATAGATTCAAAATCATAATTATAACTCATAAGTATTCTTGAATTATTAGCATGTCCACTAATAGAATAGCCACCACTACATTTACCTTTATATTGACAGTAATCAATATACCTGTTCTTAATTATCTTATCATACTTAGCTAAATAGTCTTCTCCTAATGGTTTTAAAGCTTCTCTTACAATTTGTTGTGCTTCTTCTATTGAATATTCTTTAGTAGAATTAGAAAGTTTTGCCAATAAATCATAAGTATATAATTCATCTAGACCAAGTATCTTCTTCCTTACTTTATAATATCTTTGTAATGACGAAACATTTTCTCTAACTACTTTTGATAAAGTGTCATATACTTTAACATTTAACTCATTGGAAAATAATTTTGCTTCTAAAGAATCACTAAAGTGATAAATACCTGCTAATGTATCCTTTAATTTGACATAACCATTCAAAAGACTAGCTGAGGTTGAAGCATATTCACTTGCTTTCTTTAATAATTTTGTATCAGCTTGTTTTCTAACCTTTCTATCTTTAGAAGTTTTAAGAAAACGAGAATTAGTTGTTGTTAGCTCAACCTTCTCATGTTCATTAATTGTTACTTTACCATAATTATGTTCACCATTAAGCAAGTTAGAAGAAATATTACTAAAATCATCAGTAGCAGATACTAAAGAAGTCACTAACTTCTCTTCTTCTTCGTTTAAAACGTGTTCTTTATAACGATAAATATCATCTAGATATGGCTTATAATCATTTAATTTATTATTAGTAATAAATAATTGTTTATAAGAAGTGCTTGTTATTTTTAATAACTCTGGATTGAAAAAAGCTGTTAAATTATTTAATTTAGTTATTAATAAGCTAGCTTTATTTAACATATCTAAAGGAATAGGTTGTCCTAACAATTCATCATTTCTTACACTAGCATAAATATACATTCTTTCAATTTCTGTTTCATATTTAATTTCTTTATCTAAATATTCATAAAGTTTAAAAGAATCAGTAGTACACCCTACATAATTTTTTAATATATCTAACTCTTTATTTAGTTTAGAGTAAGTTTCAAAAAACTCATCATCACTTTTATAGTATTCCGTTAAATCCCACTTATATTTTTCCTCTACTTCTTCTCTATTCTTATATTGTTTCATATATCCTCTTTCTATTATTAGGCTAAAAGTTCTAGTCACCTAGAACTTTTAGATTATTATTTTTCTTCATATTCAGCGTCTTGAACATCATCTTTTTTAGAATCATCATTTGCAGTTTCATTATTACTATTTTCTTGTTGTTCTTTAGCAGCTTGTTCATATACTTTAGCTGATAAATTCATAGCTTTTTCTTGAAGACTTTCCTTAATTGTTTTAACTTTATCCATATCGTTCTTTTCTAAGGCTTCTTTTAGCTCTTTAACGATATTTTCTACTTCTTCTTTTTCTTTACTATCAACTTTATCACCTAAGTCTTTTAAAGCTTTTTCAGATTGGAAAATCATTTGTTCAGCATCATTTCTTAAGTCTGCTTCTTCTTTTTTCTTCTTATCTGCTTCTTTATTAGCTTCGGCTTCTTTCATCATTCTATCAATTTCATCATCTGATAAGGTTGTATTAGAAGTAATAGTGATTTTTTGTTCTTTATTAGTTCCTAAATCTTTAGCAGTTACATTAACAATACCATTAGCATCAATATCAAATGTTACTTGGATTTGTGGAACTCCTCTAGGTGCAGGTGGAATATCTGCTAATTGGAATCTTCCTAGTGTTTTGTTATCACTAGCCATTGATCTTTCACCTTGTAATACATGTACATCTACAGCTGGTTGATTATCGGCAGCAGTTGAGAATACTTCTGATTTAGATGTTGGAATAGTTGTATTTCTTGGAATTAATACAGTCATTACTCCACCTAATGTTTCAATACCAAGTGATAATGGTGTTACATCAAGTAAAACGATATCATTAACATCTCCTGTTAATACACCACCTTGAATAGATGCACCCATTGCTACTACTTCATCTGGGTTAACTTCACGAGATGGTTCCATAGCAAGTTCTTTCTTAACTGTTTCATATACTAATGGTACACGAGTAGAACCACCAACAAAGATTACTTTATCTAAGTCTTTTGCTTTAATATCAGCATCTTTTAAAGCTTTTCTTACAGGTTCAAGGGTTGACATAACAAGATCATGAATTAATTCTTCAAACTTAGCTCTTGTTAAAGTCATTTCTAAGTGAAGTGGACCATCAGAACTTTGAGAGATAAATGGTGCTGATACTTGCGTAGTAGTCATTGAAGATAAATCTTTCTTAGCTTTTTCACTTAACTCTTTAAGTCTTTGCATAGCCATTTTATCTTTAGATAAATCTACACCATTTTCTTTCTTAAATGTTTCAACTAAGTAGTCCATGATTTTATTATCAAAATCATCTCCACCTAAGTGGTTATTACCAGCAGTTGATTTAACTTCAAATACACCATCACCTAATTCAAGGATAGATACATCGAATGTTCCACCACCTAAGTCATATACTAAGATTGTTTGATTTTTTTCTTGTTTATCAAGTCCATAAGCAAGTGCTGCTGCTGTTGGCTCATTGATGATTCTTTCTACATTAAGTCCTGCTATTTTACCAGCATTTTTAGTTGCTTGTCTTTGTGCATCATTAAAATATGCTGGAACAGTAATAACTGCTTTATCTACTTTTTCACCTAAATAACTTTCAGCATAATCTTTCATATAAGATAAAATCATTGCTGATACTTCTTCTGGTGTATATTTCTTTCCTTCAATTTCTACTTTTTCACTAGTACCCATTAATCTTTTGATTGATGATACAGTGTTAGGATTAGTAATAGCTTGACGCTTAGCAGCATCTCCTACTATTCTTTCTCCATTTTTAAATGCTACTACAGAAGGAGTTGTTCTATTACCTTCTGGATTAGGGATTACTTTTGGCTCCCCTGCTTCTAATACTGCGACACAACTATTTGTTGTACCTAAGTCTATACCTATTATTTTACTCATATTACCTATCTCCTTTTTCTATTTCTCTATTTTATTTACTTTTACACTAGCTGGTCTAATGACTCTATCTTTTAAACGATATCCTTTTAATAATACATCTAAGACAATATCATCTTCAAAGTTAGAATCACTATCAGTCATTAGTGCTTGCATAGTATTGGCATCAAATTCTTTACCCTCACAGTCAATTTCTTCAACACCAAATTTTTTTAACACTTCACAAAGGGAAGCGTACATCATCTTAAAACCAGTTAAGAATTTTGACAACTCATCAGTTAAATCATTATCATCTAACTTAATAGCTCGTTCAAAATTGTCAAGCACCGGTATTATTTCTAAGATTAAATCTTGATTAGCATACTTTAATTTATTATCTGTTTCTTCTTCTTTACGTTTACGATAATTAATCATTTCTGCTTTACTATATTGTAATTTTTCTAACAAACTTTGTTTTTCATTTAAGATTTCTGTTAATTGATTTCTTAATTTTTCAATTTCTTCTGTTTGTCTTTCTTCTACTTTATCATGCTTACATTCACATTTTTCATCTTGACATTCACAAGTTTTCTCACAATTACATTTTTTCTCTTCATGTCTTTCTTGATTATTATGCTCATGTTTATGCTTTTTATGTTCTTTTTCCATTTTCATCACCCTTCAATATTATCTTTAATAAATTCTAGTAAACTCATAACTCGCTCATATTCCATTCTCTTTGGTCCAATTATAGCAATTGTTCCTTCCTCATTTTTCGTTTTAAAGCCAGTCTTTATAACGGTTACATCAGAATCAATATTATTTTCGCTTCCAATATAAACCTCAATATTATTAGAATTATCTTGTTTAATTTCTTTTATTAACTCTTGATCATCTAACTTAGCAAACAATCCTTTTACTTTATCAATACTACCAAACTCCGGTTGTTCTAGGAATTTTGTTTTTCCTACTACATTGATATCAGGATGAGTTAAATCATCAAAGACATGATAAATAACATCATATAATTTTTCATGTTGCTCAACATAGTCTCCGATGATTGGTTTAATCTCAAACTCAAGTTTAGTACTAATCTCATCTATTGGTGTACCAACTATCAGTTTATTAATTAAATCAACCATTTTCTTAACATCACTCATATTAACTTGATCTAGTGTTACCGTCTTATGTTCCACTTTTCCTTTATCAGTCACTACTATCATTATTAACTGATTATCAGCCAAAGGAACAACATTAACTTCTTTTAATAAGTTATCATGAGAAGCCTGACCTAATACTACTGCTGTATAACTAGTCATATCAGAAACTAATTGCAAACTCTTAGAAATACAATCTGATAACTCTAATGATTGATTATGCAAAATTATTTGTAAATTTAACATATCTTCACCATTCATTTTTCTAGGTTTCAATAAGTTATCTACATAATAGCGATACCCTTTTTGACTAGGTATTCTACCACTAGATGTATGTGTCTTTTCTAAAAGTCCTGCCTCTTCAAGATTTGCCATCTCACTCCTAATAGTAGCACTAGAACATTTTAGTTTTTTACATAGTTGTTTACTGCTAACAGGAGTTGCTTGCTTTATATAATTTTCAACAATCATTTTTAATAATTGTTCTTGTCTTTTTGATAACATATCCATTATTAAGCACCACCTTAGCACTCTTCTTTTCAAGTGCTAATAATATTGTATGCATTTAGTTAGCACTTGTCAATACATTTTGCTAAAAAAAAGAAGTTTTAACAACTTCCGCTAGCAACACATTCATTTAATTCTTTAGAAATAAGCTCTACATAGTCATTGGTAGTTCTTCTCTCAAATCTATTTACACTTAAAAGTAAAAAGATAACAAAAACCATAACTAGTAGTAATCCATATAAAATAGTGGAAACAGCAAATCCTTTTTGGTTTAGTCTCATTCTTCTATCACCTCTATCAAAGCATGATAATGACTGGTCTTGTCTAGAGTAAAATTACTATTCATAGCCCATAATCTAATAGAATAATCTTCACTACTATTAGGTTTTAAACTATCTTCATAAATAACATCATTAGGAAACTCTGATAAAACATAAGCAACAGGTGTTTGATGATCCTTTCTAAAACTTAATTTTAGTAACTCTTTAGGTATTTGTTTATTATCACAATTATCTTGTTCCATTTTCTTTTTATTAGCTACTAGTTTAATACTATATTTAACTTTTTTATCAGTATTATTAATAACTGTAAAAGTATAACTAGGACTAGAAAGACCAATTGCATCAGTTACAGGTGTAAATTTATCAAGTGATATTTCATTACCATTTTTTTCATGGAAGACAACTTCCATCTTTCCTGTATCATAGTCTTTATCTCTAGAGTTTGCAAACTTTTCATAGATAAGATAAGTAGATATAAGAGAAAAAAGTACTAAAAAAGTAATAATTATTATACTCTTTCTTCTTTGTTTTTTATAATATGCTTGATACATACCAACACCTCTTTCTTAACTTATTTTAAGTCTTTTCTTAAGTATTAGTCAATTATTAGTTATTAGAAGTATTAAACTTTACATGTATCTTACCATCTCTTCTAATTCTTTTCTAACATTATGCATAGGACTTTCTAGGTAATCATCAGTTTTATAACCAATTGGTAACAAACAAATAGGTTCTATATTATCATTAAGATTAAAACTTCTAGTAGCCGTTCTTTTTCTTATTACTTTATCAAATTCCATTATCTATCCTTCTTTCTACAGTTATTATAGCAATTTCTTGAACAAAACTGAAAACAAGTTTTCAGTAGTCTTACCTCACAATAAGTCATTTCTGCTTCACCGAACTAAATTAGTTCTCCAAAGGCCAGTATCGGATGGTCGCCACCTATTATTTTTCGCTGAATTTTATAATTTAATTTTAAATTAAGTTCTGCATATATATTTTTAAACCTTCAAACATTATATTCACGCTTGCGTTGAAATCTCTATCATGCTTTGTATGACACATTGGACATTCGTACTTTCTTATACTTAAATTCTTTAACTCTTTATTTTGAAACTCACATACACTACATACTTGACTGCTTGGATAATATCTATCTATTTGTATTAATTTTTTGTTATTCCATTCTGCTTTATATTTAAGTACTCTAATTATTTCTCCAAGTGGGTTTGAATTTAAGCTTTTTGCTATATTATGATCCTTGTACATACTTTTAATATCTAGATCTTCACACACAATTATATCATTTTCTTTTATTAATTTATTTGTTATATCGTGAATTAAATGTTTTCTAGCATTTCTTATCTTTTGCCATAGCCTTTGTATTTTAAGTTTTATTTTATATCTATTTTTACTTTCTTTCTTACATCTAGCTAAAGCTCTTTGAAGTCCTTTTAGTCTTTTACTTCTATCTTTTATTGTATTTTTTATTTTTTCATTATGTGATGTTACTATCAAATCTTTTATACCCAAATTATTCCCATTATACTTTGAGGAGTAAACATAGGTTTATATACATCTTCTTCTACTAAAATGCTAACGTAATATCTTTCGGCGTCTTTTCTTATAACTGCACTTCTAATTCTTCCATTTATACTTTCTTTATTTCTATATCCTTTTATTTTTACCCATTTTAATTTAGGAAGCTTAATCAATCTTTTTTCTAAATCAAGTTCTATCGAATTATATACTTTTTCTTTATAGGTACTTACCACATTATTGGTTTTATAACTGTCTTTAACCCCTTTTGCTTTAAATTTAGGAAAACCACCTTGCTTAAAAAAATGATCATATGCACATTCTAAATCACTTGAAGCATTTCTAAGGGAACAGCTATCAAACTCTTTTAAAAATGGATATTTCACAAGTAGACTTGGTATCATGATATTCTGGTCATATGCAGATTTACCCTTTTTAGTATTATTGTAAGTATCAATTCTATCACTTAAAAAGAGATTATAGATAAGTCTAGCGGAACCGATAGTTTTATTTATTAAAGTCTTTTGCTCTACATTTGGATAAAGTCTAAAAACATACCCTTTAAGTACTTTCATATGACCACCTCAATTCATTAGAATATAGTGTATCATATAAAACAAATGTTTGCAACAACTATTTAAAATTTTTTATAACTTTCCTATTGTATAAAAAAAAGGAATATTAGCTAATTATTTGCTTAATTTCCTTTGTAACTACTTCATAGCCTTTATCAGATAAATGCAAACCATCCTTAGTGTATTCTTCTTTTAAATTGTCATCGTCATCTTTTAATAAATCATACATATCTATATAAGTTATATCATTATCTTCACAATAATCTTCTAACTTTTCATTTATTTCTTTTATATCACTGTTTTTTCTATTTCCAGCATTATTTCTTCTTATATCATGATTAACAGGATAAATACTTTCTAGATAGATTTCTGCTTTTGGTCTATTCTCTTTTATCCCTTTAATTATTTTTTCTACCCCTTCTACTATTTCTTCATTAGATTTATCACGGATAAGATCATTAGTACCAATTAATAAAAATACTTTACTAGGATTATACTGGTATACTCTTTTTTTCATATCTTTTAGTATATCATCTGTTGTATTACCACTTATTCCACTATTAACTACTGGCAAGTCTTTATAATACTTATCAAGGTCATAAAAGTCAGTGATAGAGTCTCCTAAGAATAAATAATTATCAGGTACTTTTTCCACTTCTTTTATTTTAGTAACTACTTTTACTTTATGATGATTAAAAGTAGTATAATGAAAAATAATAAATCCTAAGAAACAAACTACAAGAATGATAATAACTATTACTAAAGATTTAGAATATACTGTCTTTTCTACTATATCAGTACTTTTCTTTCTAGGTTTCTTGGTTAGAAAGCTCATATCCATTTCATCTTCTACTTGATTATCTTCAAAATTAAACTTCTGTTGTTTAGTTTCTGATAAGTCTTCCTTTATCTCTTCTTCAAGTTTTTCATTTAAAGCTTCTTCCTCTTTTATTTCTTTTACTACGTCTTTATCTATAATATCTTCTTTTTCATTAGTTTCAACTATTTCTACTTCACCAGTATAAAGAGATTCATTTCTCTTTATTCTTTTTTGTATTTCTTCTTTTTCCTCTTCATTATTATTCTTATCTATAAGATTATTATCTTCTAGTAATTTATTTATTTCCTTCTTTGTAATTGTTCTAGTATTAGTCTTATTAGTACTTTTATTTTTCTTTTTCTTAGCCATCTCACTCACTACCTTTTTAATAATTCTTCTTCATTATATAACAGAGAAAAAACTATTTACAAGTATTATTTGCAAATAGTTTTAGTTTTTAATCTTTATAACTATTTTTATAGCTACCATCTTTAATAGCATTTAACCATTCTTCATTATTTAAATACCAGTCAATTGTTTCTTTTATACCTTTTTCAAAAGTATAAGTTCTCTCCCAGCCAAGTTCTTTCTCTACTTTACTAGAATCTATGGCATATCTTAAATCATGTCCTTTTCTATCTGTAACAAACTCTATTAAGTCTTCACTCTTACCTAGTTGCTTTAATATTATTTTAACTATTTCTAAGTTAGTTCTCTCAGAGTGCCCACCAAGATTATATACCTCTCCACTCTTACCATTTCTAACGATTAAATCAACCCCTATATTATGATCTATTACATGAATCCAATCTCTAACATTTTCTCCAGTTCCATATACCGGAATTTTTTCATCTTTTAAAGCTTTAGAAATAGTAAGTGGTATTAACTTTTCTGGAAACTGATAAGGTCCATAATTATTAGAACAACGACTAATAGTGGTATTTAAACCATAAGTTCTGTGATAAGCTCCTACTAACAAATCAGCACTAGCTTTACTAGTTGAATATGGGCTTGATGTATGAATTGGTGTATTCTCAGTAAATAATAAATCTTTTCTATCAAGTGGTAAATCACCATATACTTCATCTGTTGATACTTGATGATATCTTGATGCATTATACTTTAGACAAGCATCCATCAATACTTCTGTTCCAATTATATTAGTTCTTAAAAATATTTCTGGATCTTTAATCGAATTATCAACATGACTTTCGGCTGCAAAATTTATTACTACATCAAACTTTTCTTTTGCAAATAAACCATATACAAATTCTCTATCAGTAATATTACCATGAACAAACTTGTAATTATCCTTTTCTTCTAAATCTTTTATATTATTATAATTTCCTGCATAAGTTAAGGCATCTAAACAAACAAAGTAATCATCACTATATTTATTAACTACATAATGTAAGTAATTACTACCAATAAACCCTGCTCCTCCTGTAACTAAAAATTTCATTATTATCAATCCTCCTATAATTATTCTAACAATAATTGATAAAAAAATAAAGAAGGATATAGAAAATATACACTTTTACTGTTATAATAAAAGACGATTTTAAAAGTATTTATAGGAGTTTGTTATGGAGAAAAAAATATTAGAGTTAGAAAGAGAAAAGCTTAAAAAAACATTAGAAATAATTAAAGAAGAATTAATAAAAGAAAAAGAAGATTTAACTGATATAGAAAATAATTTTATTGGAGATAAAGGTATTTATCAAAGCCTTGTTAATAGTAAAAATATTCATATAAAAAATTTAAAAACGTCATTAGATAATCCCTACTTTGCAAGAATTGATTTTAAAGATACTAGTAATAATGTAAACAAAGTATATATAGGAAAAAATGGTGTCATGCAAAATACTGATATAGTTATTACTGATTGGCGAGCTCCTATTAGCTCCTTGTATTATGATTCAGAAGTTGGTGATTGTAGTTTTACCTCTCCTGAAGGTATTGTTAAAGGAAGAATGGATTTAAAAAGACAATATGAAATAGATAAAGGAAAACTTATAGAATACTTTGATGTGGATTTAGTAGCTAATGACTCCCTACTTCAAAAATATCTTAATAGCAATAATGATACTAGACTAAAAAGCATAATCTCTACCATTCAAAAAGAACAAAATATGGTCATAAGAAAAAATCTTACTGATGATTTAATAATCCAAGGAGTAGCAGGTTCTGGTAAAACAACTGTGGCTTTACATAGAATTGCTTACTTAGTTTATAATTATATGAATAGTATAAAACAGAATCAGTATTTAGTAATCGGTCCAAATAAAGTATTTTTAAAATATATTCAATCAGTTCTACCTGATCTTGATGTATCAGGAGTTTCTCAGTTAACCTTTGAACAGTATGCTACTAACTATATAGATGAAAAGATAAATATTGATAGTAGTGATAAAAAGGTAAATGCTCATATTGGAAATAAAGACAATACTGATATAGATAAGTTCAAATGTTCTTTAAAATACTTAAAAATGTTAAATTACTTTATTAATGATTATTTTACAAGTCTTACTGAGAAACCATTATTGTTAGGAGACTTTGAAATATTACCACAAAAAAAGATTAAAGAAATATTTGAAAGTACTGATACCGAATATTCTGATGATTTAAGTATAAGAGTTAGTCTTACTATTGATAGATTAAAAAGACTAATCGAAGATAATAAAAATGAATTAATCACTAAATATACAACATATTCTTATTTACAGTTTAAAAAGGCTAAGAATGATAAAGAAAAAGATGAAATGCGGAAAAAGTTTGCTAAAGAAAGAATAGAACTTAACAAAAATTGTACTAGTCTTTTAAGAAAATATTTTAGTAAATCTAAGGTTAATGCTACAAAGCTTTATAAAACGTTTATAAGTAATATTGAAAAATACAATTTAGATAATTACATGTATTTAGATATTCTTAAGAAGAATACATTACAAAATATCAAAAAATCAACTTATGATTTTGAAGACTTAGCTGCTCTTATCTATATAAAGTCTTTAATTTCTAAAGATAAAAGCTACGGAATGATAAGACAAGTAGTAATAGATGAAGCCCAAGACTTAGGTGAATTTAATTTCTATGTCTTAAGAAAGACTCTTTATAATGCTACCTTTAGTATTTTTGGTGATTTAGCTCAATCTATCTATGACTATAGAGGAATAGATAACTGGAGTGAGGTCAATGAAACTATGTTTGCTAATAAAGGAGAAATAATTAATTTTAATAAAAGCTACCGAACTACTAGAGAAATAATGGAAGTAGCAGATGATGTGGCAGAAAGTATTGGATTAACTAGATCTGATTTAGTAGTAAGACAAGGAAATGAAGTTTTATTTGATAAGATAGATAATAAAGAAGATATTCCTTCATACATTGCTGATAAAATAACAGAATATAAAAATAGTGGCTATAAAACTATTGCAGTCATTAGTAAAACAAATTTATTATCAAATTATATCAATGATGATTTATATGATTTAGGTGTTAAAATTCCAAATGTATCTGTTAACGATGATTTAACTGATGAAAGATTTAATATATGCACTATTTCTAATCAGTTAGCAAAAGGATTAGAATTTGATGCAGTTATTATCAATAATGCCAGTGAAGAAATTTATTCATCTTCTAGTAATATGGATATGAAATTATTGTATGTAGCAGTAACAAGAGCTCTTCATGAATTAGATATAGTCTATTCTGGAAATATTACTAAGCCTTTAGAAGAAAAAGCTAAAATAAAAGTGAAAAAATAGTAAGAGATACATTCCTACTATTTTTATTTGTCCTTCTTTCTCTTTTCAAAATTACTATTTTTTAGAATAGAATAATCAAATACTTTTCTAAAATATGAATCTTTATTTTTTGCATAGTAACCATTTATTACTTTTTTAGCATACTTATATTCATTATAATCTTTATTTGAATAACAGTTTACAAAACTTTTATCAATTTTATCTAAATAGTTATTTCCCATACACTTGTTGGTAATTGCTAAATAGTGTAACTCTGCTAAATTAGTAGAACAATATTTTTCTAAATACTTATTTATGATAAAAGAAGATGCTTGAAACCTTGGATTAAGTTCCATAAAATAAACATTATCATTATTATCAATAATATAATCAATTCCAACTATTCCTTGATAACCTAATTTTTTTAGTTCTAACGCAATAATATTTGCATAATCATTAATCTTACTAATAGCCTTATCATCCAATTCTCTAGCATAAATAAAGTCTGCTCCAACATATTTAAATCTATCATTTATTTGTTTAATTAACTGAACAGAAATTGGTAATTTTATTGTTTCATATTTACCAATTACTAAAGTAATATTAACGGGAATATTATCAAGATACTTAGAAAGAAAATATTTATTATCAAGATAATCACTATATTTATTAAATTTTTCTAAACTATCAATATAATAAGTATTATTACCCCCTGCTCCTATCCTACCTTGCATAACAAATTTTTGACTTTTAGTTATTTTTTTAGCATCAGCATAAGAAATTTTTTTATCTATCCAAGTAGTCTTTATAACAGGCACTCTATCTTTGATTAAATCTCTGATATATTTTTTATCATTAATCTTATCTATTAGAGCATAATCTTTTTCAAAAGTAATATCAAACTGTGTTTGATCACTCAATAAATCCTTAATTTTTTTATTAAAAGCTAAAAAAGTAGCATCAGGATTATTCTTTGTAATTCTAGACATATTTTTAATGATAAATTCTTTGTATTCCTTTTTAAATTCATCAGTATCTTTATTTTTAATCATATCTTTAGAATAATAAATATTACCCTTTTCATTATTAGGATTAAGAGTAATAGAACCCGTTAAAAATTCTTCATTACAAATAGCATTATTAGCATTAAATCCTACATAGTATATTTCTTTTTTACTATTAATATTTATAACTTTATTAAACATAGCATTAGCTTCAAATTTACCTTCTAGAAATAGTTGCTTTATTTCTTTAGAAGAAGCCCACATAACATCATTTACTTCATCTTCTTGAATGGTAATATCATTAAGTGATACATTTGTCTTAAACAACCATACATCTAATATATCTGGACAATTTTTATAGTATCTTCTAGTTCTACCAATAATACTTGCTTCACTTTCTGAAACATCAATTCCAAGTTCTTCTTTAGTCTCTCTAATAGCAGCTTCTTTTGAAGTTTCACCAATTAAGGCTGACCCACCAGTGCATTCCCACATAAGAGGATGACTTTTGTTAAGAGAGCGTTGTGTTATTAAAAACTCATTTTTATCATTCATTATCCAAACATTAACAACTAAATGAAAATCATCATCATTTAGTTTTGTTCCTCTAATTGCTAACTTTTTCTTTTTCTTTCCTTCATAATCATATAAATTCCAATATTCCATATTTACCTCTTTCTAACTAATTTTTTCAATACTATATCATAAGTATCATCTATACTAGTAATATCTGTACTAATTTTTAAAATATCTGGACTACTAAGCTTTTCACCAAATCTTAACTCATAGTCTTTAGCACAAGCTATTCTTTTTTCTATCTCTTCCTTACTATGATTTCTTAACCCTTGATTAAGTCTTTTTGCCATACTGCTTTCTAAATTGGCATATACCAAATTAACTATCTTAATATTATATCCTTTACTTATAAGATTTCTAATACTATCTATATCCTTATATGAGATAAAAACTATTATCTTATCATTTGTACTTACTACTTCATAATCACTAGTTAAAACACCATAATAATTACCATATTTTTTATCTATTATTTCATTATCACCAGACCAATAAAGAAATTCTTTATTATTAGCCTTATTTTTAAATTCATCATGACTTAAATAACGATAAAAAAGAGGAATATCATCTGATCTTTCATTTCTTGTTGTTGTATGTCTTGGGGTAACAAAAGAAGACTTTTCTATCAAATTATTAGAAAGAGTAGTCTTCCCTACTCCTAAAGGTCCAGTTATAGCTATTATAATATTATTATTCATTGTTTTTCCCCCAAACTATTTACATTTTTTAGAAGCTTTAAATATTTTCTATAATCATCATTTAGTTGATCAGCTGAATATAAATCTATTTTATCAGCTTCATATAAATAAAATTTCTCTAAAAGTATTTTACATAAATAAAATCTTATTGCCAATATATAATCACTAAATTTATAATCATATGTTTTCATTAATTTGTTTATTAAATTATTAATCCTAGTTTTTTTAAACTCGCCATTAAATGTGTAAAATTTAATAACAATAACTGCAAAATCATAAAGTTTAGTTGTTACTACCGCCTCATCAAAATCAATGATATAAAATGAATCATTATATAATATATTATTAAAAGACAAATCACCATGATTAAGGTATTTTTCTTTAAATAATTTATTTTCAGAAATTTTTTCATATTGCTGTAAAATAAGTTTCTCATTATTATATATTTTTCTTATATTATCATCAATATTTATTAAATAATTATAGTATTTTTGACATTTATTTAAAAGACTCTCTTCAGCATTTACTTTTCTTTCTATTGTTAATAACTTAAAAAGGTTTATTTGATTAACATTATACTTTTGATTATTTATATATTTAAAAATATTATAGTTATTATTATTAAAATTAATTAACTCTTTATTTATTGGTCTAACTACAGTTATGTTGTTTTTCTCATAAATATCATATAGCATATTTGAAAGATTAAAATCATATTGATAATTATACTTTTTTACAATATACTTATCAGTTGCAGTTGTAACTATATAAATTATGTTAGCAAGATTTCTAGGATATTTCTCAATATCTACTATTTTTATTTGTTTAAACTCTAATTTAAGTACTTCTTTTATTTCTTCTTTTTCCTTATAATCATCTATTGTCTTTTGATATATATCTTTGATATTACTGCAAACTAATTTGGGATTACAAAACTTGTTAACAAGTTTAATATTGTCATAATTAAGAAAAGAATTAGTTGTTTTAAATGCATTAATTACTTTATTTGCTAAATCTAGATAATTACCAGTTGCAAATAGATACTTATTTTTAGAATAAATGTCTTTAATACCAATATTATCACTACAAACTACATACTTACCAGTTGTCATTGCTTCTAAAATTACATAGGGAAAATTATCAAATAATGATGGAAAAACGGCTAGAAAGGAATTGTTAAGATAATAATTTATCTCTTTATTATCTACTTGTCCAACAAAGATAATTCTATCATGAAAACATTTATTTATGATACTTAACATTAATTTTTTAGTAGAAGTATTTAAGGTATTTCTTTTAGTATCTTTTCCTACTATATAAACTTTATTATCCTTTATTTCTTTTAAAATAATGTTTAAGGCTTTAGCAAAAATAATAACTCCTTTTCTCTCTTCTAAACTACCTATATATATTATATTTTTATTTACTGCATAATTATTATCTAAATAAAAATCTTTACTATTATAAGGATTAGGTATTACACTTATTCTTCTTTTTAGATTGTATTGGAAGTTAACCATATCTCTTAAAAGAGTAGAACAGGAAGTTACTAGATCAGCCTTGTGCAACATAAAATTTTCAGCATTTAACAATAATTTCTTAGATATACCAAAATCATTATTGTTATATAAAAGCCAAATTTTAAGAGGTGTATGAAGTCTAATAACAAGTGGTATTTTTCTATACTTTTCAAAATAAACAGTTGTCGCTCCCCAATCAGGTGTTTCAATAATTTCTATTTCATTTGATGTTTGAAGTTTAACTAAAAGAAGTGCTACTTTCTTTCTAAATTCTTTAATAGAGGTAATATCATTAGAATCATTTAAAGATTTTATTCTATACACTTTAACACCATCTTCATAGTAACAAGCATCTTCATTTCCTCTTGCAATAACGGTTACTAAATCACCTTGACTAGCATAATATGAAGCCATTATTTTTTGATAGGTAGCTATACCACCAAAGTTAGTTTCTAATGGATACTCTTCGTGAACAAAACAAATTTTCATAATTACTTTACCTTATTATTCTTGGTTAATACTAAAGTCTTTTTTTTATCATTAATATCATCTATTATCATTTTAAACATTTCATCCATAATAACAGATGAATCATATCTAATCTTATAGTTATAATCGAATTCACCTACATCTTCTGATGAACACATTACAATCGACAGATCGGTAAGTCCAAAACGTTCTCTAACTTCTTCTACTATATCTTGTCCAAAAGGTTTAGTTTCCCAGTCATCATCATATATAGGTAGATAATTATCACATATTAACATATCAAATGGTTCTAAATCATTATCATTTATAAAGTTATGCTCTTTAATTGCTACTAATCCATTATTTCTTGATTGCTCCCAAGTTATAGATGGATTATCTACCACTCTATTAAGAGTATCTTCTAAGTTTTTATACTTACTTTTATTATCTTCAATAATTAATATATTCATAATATCATCCTTCTATATATTAGTTAATTCTTCCACTTTATATGTAGAATATCCTTCATTTATTTTATTAGTATCAAATAATTCTAAAGCCTTAATTTTGGTGATACGTTCTTCTTCTTTTGCAAAGTAATACTATACTTTTTTTCTAACATAAAGCACCTCCAATATAGTATATATTATACCACTGCACATAACTATAAAGCCATATTTATTTCTAGTCTTATTGGTTTGTTTTATCTAAATAATATATTTAACTTATACTTGTTTCCATTAACATCACAAAACTTTTATAATAAAGAAAAAGAAAACTATATCAATTAAGATAAAGTTCTCAAGTATTTTCAACTAAGATTATTTATAACTTGTACCAGCTTATGCTTTTCTTTCTCTAATTACTGCTTGAGCTGCGGCAAGACGAGCTGTTGGAATACGGTAAGGACTGCAAGATACATAGGTTAATCCTACTCTATGACAAAAATCAATAGAAGCTGGATCTCCACCATGTTCTCCACAAATACCAAGGTCAATATTAGGTCTTGTTTTCTTACCAAGTGCTACACCCATACCTACTAACTTACCAACACCATCTTGGTCTATTGTAGCAAAAGGATCTTGTTCAAATATCTTTTTAGCATAATAATCTTTCAAGAATTTAGAAGCATCATCTCTAGAGAAACCATAAGTAAGTTGCGTTAAATCATTAGTACCAAAAGAGAAAAATTCAGCTTCTTTTGCTATTTCATCAGCAATAACACAAGCTCTTGGAACTTCAATCATAGTACCAACTTTATATTTAAGAGATTTATTACTACTAGCAATAATCTGATCAGCTGTCTCACATACTATTTTCTTAATATAAGAAAGTTCATTAGTTGTACCAACTAGTGGAATCATAATTTCTGGAGTAACATCTATTCCTTCATCTATTACTTCTAGTGCTGCTAAAATAACGGCTCTTGTTTGCATAACAGCAATCTCTGGATAAGTAATAGCAAGACGACAACCTCTATGTCCCATCATTGGATTAAATTCTTTTAGTGATTCTACTCTATTTTTTAACTCTTGAAAACTCATATCTAAAGTAGGAGCTAGTTCAGTTATTTCTTCATCAGTATGTGGTAAGAATTCATGAAGTGGTGGATCTAAGTATCTAATTACTACTTCATAACCTTTCATAGTTCTAAATAAATCTTTAAAGTCCTCTTTCTGATAAGGTAAAATCTTAGTAAGAGCTTCTTCTCTTTTTTCCTTAGTATCTGCTGTAATCATTCTTCTAAAATTAAAGATTCTATCTTTATCAAAGAACATATGCTCTGTTCTGCATAGTCCTATTCCTTCAGCCCCAAACTTCCTTGCTACTTTAGCATCACGATAATTATCAGCATTAGCTCTTACTCTTAGTCTTCTAACACTATCTGCCCATTCCATAAAGGTTTCAAAGTTTCCACTGATAGTAGGTTCTACTGTTAATATTTTTTCACCATAGACATTACCAGTACTTCCATCAAGTGATAAATAATCTCCTTCATGAAAGACTAATCCTTCACTTGTAGTTACTGTTTTATTAACTTCATCTACTACTAGACTTCCACAACCTGATACACAACAAGTTCCCATTCCACGAGCAACTACAGCTGCATGAGATGTCATTCCCCCTCTCACAGTTAAGATACCATGAGCAAGGTTCATTCCTTCAATATCTTCAGGGGATGTTTCATTCCTTACTAATAATAAGTCCTTTTCCCCTTTCTCATGAAAAGCCATAACATCTTCAGCTGTAAAACAAATCTTACCGGTTGCTGCTCCAGGTGATGCTGCTAATCCTTTAGCTATTACTCTTGCATTCTTTAATGATTCACTATCAAAAGTTTTATGAAGTAATTGATCAAGACTAGTTGCTTCTACTTTCATTAAAGCTTCTTCCTTACTAATCATTCCTTCGTTAACCATATCAACGGCTATTTTTAAAGCAGCTTGGGCTGTCCTTTTACCATTCCTTGTCTGTAACATATAAAGTTTTCCATCTTCAATAGTAAACTCCATATCTTGCATATCTTTATAGTGATTTTCTAGGATAGAACAAATTCTTTCAAATTCATTATAACACTCTGGCATAACTTCTTTTAAAGTTGCTATAGCTTGTGGTGTTCTAATACCTGCTACTACATCTTCTCCTTGAGCATTCATTAGATATTCACCAAATAAAGCTTTTTCACCAGTCGCTGGATTTCTTGTAAAAGCAACTCCCGTACCAGAAGTATCTCCTTTATTTCCATAAACCATTTGTTGAACATTAACAGCCGTACCCCAATTAGAAGGAATATTATTAAGTCGACGATAGGTTTTCGCTCTATCTGTATTCCAACTTCTAAAGACCGCTTTTATCGCTTCAAGTAATTGTACTTTAGCATCTTGGGGAAAATCACATCCTGCATACTTTCTATATTCTATCTTATATCTATTAATAACTTCTAATAAGTCATCTGCTGTTAAGTCTGTATCATTAATAACATTTTTCTCTTCTTTAATCTTATCAAATAACTTTTCAAAAGAACTTTTAGGAAAGTTCATTACTACGTCAGCAAACATTTGAATAAAACGGCGATAACTATCATAAACAAATCTTTTATTATTAGTTATTTCACTAAATCCTAAAGCAACACTATCAGTCATACCAAGATTTAAGACTGTATCCATCATTCCTGGCATAGATACTCTAGCTCCACTTCGAACAGATACTAACAATGGATTTGTACTATCACCAAATTTCTTACCAGTTATCTCTTCAAGATGAGCTAATTCTTTTAGTATTTCTTCTTCTATTTCTTTATTTATAGTTTCATTTTCTTCATAATACTTAATACAAGCATCAGTTGATACCGTAAACCCTTGGGGAACTGGTAGTCCTAAACTTGTCATCTCAGCAAGATTGGCACCCTTTCCACCTAAGGTATTACGCATATCTTTATTACCTTCACTAAACGCATAAACATATTTCATATATTCCTCATATCCCTTCTATTTAAGTATATCAAAATAAAAAGAAAAAAAGTAGCATAAACTACTTCATTTCATCGATATATTTTTTTAGTTGTTTAGAATCTTGTCCTAATATTATTTTTAACTGATTATTAATCTCTACTACTCCTTTAGCCCCTAGCTTTTGAATAGCATCTTTATCAGCCTTTGTAACATCTTTCAAAGTAACAATAAATCTAGACATTTTTGTTTCTGTTTGAATGATATTATCTTTTCCTCCTAAATATTCAACTAGTTTATTAAAATCCAATTCAGCATCTTTCTTATTAGCTTTTAAAACTGCTAGTAAAATTATTAGAAGTACTAATAAAATAATTACATATTCCATTTTTATCCTCCAACAGTATTAATTATACTTTATTTTTTCTAAACCTTCAAGTTTTATATTTTTTAGTTATCATACATTATTTCGATAAGAGATGAATCTTCTCCTAGTTTATCTACAAAATCAGTACCTAATCTAGTTTTTAATTTTTCAAAGCGGTTTATAAATTCTTCTACTGGTAATAGAAATAAATCAAGAGATGATAATAATAAATCCTTAGCATAATAAACATTATTTTCTTGTAAATATCTAAATATTTTAGAAATATTTAAAGCATCCATCTTTGCTATTTCCTCATCTGAAAAATTTTCTCTCAATACTTTAATATCAAGACTATCTAACTGCATTTTTACTACCACCTTTCTTTGTATCTTCATTAAAACTAAATTTACTAAAATCATATTTTAGCATCTGTTCTTTTATATCTATTCCATATTTTTTCTTTAAGAATCCTGGTTGTTTTCCAAATACCATATTTAATTTATCATTTTCTATTAAAGGCATATTATTATCATTTAAATAATTTATTAAAGCAAAATTTTGACTTGGTGAAAACAACAAAAACGATGTATTAAGATATCCATCAATTTTATAATATTCAGCCATTTTAAATAAAACAGGTAGTTTAGTAATCATTTGTTTAGACTTTGCTGCAACTGAAGATGTTAACAAATCTTTATATCTTATATCATTCCAATATGGCATTTCTAATAGTTTTTGAATATCTTCTATTTTAGCATGAGATATTGTCTGTGACGTAAATAATTCAGGATGTTCTTTAAACTCTTTACTATTTATAATTTCTTGAATATCTTCTATTTTAGCACGAGATAGTGTTTGTGATGTAAATAACTCTGGATATTCTTTAAACTCTTCACTACGTATCATTTCTTGAATTCCTTTTATCTTAGCATGAGCCAGTACTTCTGAGGTGAATAACTCTGGATGTTCTTTAAACTCTTTGCTATTTATCATTTCTTGAATATCTTTTATCTTACCATATGCTAATGTTGTTGATGTAAATAACTCTGGATGTTCTTTAAATTCTTTGCTGTTTATCATTTCTTGAATTTCTTTTATCTTAGCATGAGCTAATGTTGTTGATGTAAACAACTCTGGATGTTCTTTAAATTCTTGGCTATTTATCATTTCTTGAATTTCTTCTATCTTAGCATGGGCTAATGTTGTTGATGTAAATAACTCTGGATGTTCTTTATATTCTTTACTCTGTATCATCTTTTGAATTTCTTCTATTTTAGCATGAGCTAATGTTGTTGAGGTAAATAAATCTGGATATAATTTATATCCTTCACTATTAAGGAGATTTTTAACCTCATCTAAAGTGGTAAAACCAAATTCAACATTAACAGCTATAGTCAAGTTTTGTTTTTTATCTAGACCTAGCTTTTCAACTGCAATCACTAAATCTTTATCACAAGATAAAACTGATGTATTCTTATTAATAGATTCTACTCCGTAATTTTCTTCTACATAATCATAAGTATCTTTCAAATCATTAGGTTCTGATGATAAGACATGTAAACATGACTCAATTGATGAAAATGAAACATCCTTTTGCTTTAAAAAGTCAATATTATTTTTTATAGCATTAACATTTCTATATAAGATACTAGGACACTTTTCTATATTTGTCTTACTAACTTTTAATTCACTTATTAAGTAATCTAGTGTTTTATCAATATCTTCATATTCACCTTCAGATAAAATATTATTATTTTTGTTAACAATATTTTCTTTTGAAACACCATATTTATCACATAATAGTTTTAAACTATATTCTTCTATCATAAATTTTCTCCTCTACTTTATTAATACATTATTTCGATAAGAGAAGAATCTTCTCCTAGTTTATCTACAAAATCAGTACCTAATCTAGTTTTTAATTTTT
>OJMG01001071.1_pt1 | contig 26362 bp, 29 predicted proteins | sample 1597141 | NCBI WGS metagenome assembly OJMG01 (sample SAMEA2452119, study PRJEB22498) | human gut metagenome | biome: human feces; feature: human gut; material: feces | place: Australia | collected 2012 | reverse complement strand
AGCGGCAGCCAGCGCAGCAGCTTCTCGTGCTTCGGTCCCAGCCCCAGAAAGAACCCCCGGTTCTCCAGATGGGTCAGGCGCACATACCGACGCTCCCATTTCAGCTTCCCCGTCCGGGACAGATATTTCAATATCCGGTCGGCGGCAAACAGCGCCGCCGCAATGCCGATGGCTATGTACATCCGTTACCTCCGTCCCCGCCGCACGGTAAAGCCGAACACCAGGCCGCACAGGCCGCCTACGATGTGGGCGATCTGGGAGACGTTGTCCTGCTTGAACAGTCCGTCCATGATCTCGCCGCCCAGGTAGAAGATGACCACCAGGATCAGCGTCACGGGGATCTCGCCCTTCCGCGCCGCCGTAAAGGAGGACAGCACGATCATCATGAACACTACGCCGCTGGCGCCCAGCAGCGCCGTGTGGGGAAAGAAGATAAAATTCACCAGGCCGGTGACCAGCGCCGTCAGCGCGATCATCCACACCATGGTGCCGCTGCCGTATTTCTCCTCCAGACCGGGGCCCACCAGCAGCAGGAGCAGCATATTGCCCATGTAGTGGTCATAGCCGGAGTGCCCCAGCACATGGCCGAAAAAGCGTACGTATGTCAGAGGGTCGGCCAGAGAGGACCGGTACACGGAGAAATACTGCGTCGTGGCGGCACCGTTGGTCCAGTTGCCCAGCAGCAGGGCGATCAGGCTCAGCAGGGCGAAGGATAATATCACCGGCGCGTTGAAGCGAATAATGATCTTTTTCAAGCAGGATACCTCTTTTCAAATACGTTTGAAAAGAGTATACTATACATTCAGAAAAAAGTAAACCAAGGAGGGCCTGTGCCGTGAAAAAATGGGTGAAGATTATTCTCTGCGTTCTGCTGGCGTTGTTGCTGCTGGCGGGCGGTTATGTGGCCTATGTGTTTATCGACTATCACCGTATCGGCGACCAGATGCTGACGCCGGTGCAGTCCACCGATGCCGCCCGGTCCGTCGATACGAATACGGCCTATACGGTCGTTTCCTGGAACATCGGTTTCGGCGCTTACGAGGACGACTACGGCTTTTTCATGGACGGCGGCACGGAGTCCCGCGCCTGGTCAAAAGAGCGCCTGACGGCCAACATGGACGCCATCGCCGGGTACCTGAAGCAGCAGAACGCCGACTTCTGCCTGCTGCAGGAGGTGGATATCGGCTCCACCCGTACCTACCATGTGGACGAGCGCGAGCCGCTGTATGCCGCCCTCTTCAACAAGAGCAGCGTTTTCTGCCAGAATTACGACTCGCCCTATCTTCTGTATCCCCTGACCGCTCCCCACGGAGCCTCCCGGTCCGGACTGCTGACCTTCTCTCCGGCGAATATCACCGCAGCCGACCGCGTGGAGCTGCCGGTGGAGTCCGGCTTTATGAAGCTTCTGGACCTGGACCGCTGCTACTCTGTCAGCCGTGTCCCCGTCTCCGGCGGCGGTGAGATGGTGCTCTACGACCTGCACCTCTCTGCCTACACCAGTGACGGTACCATCGCCACGGAGCAGCTGGCGCTGTTGCTGGCGGATATGCAGGCGGAGTACGAAAAGGGCAGCTGGTGCGTGGCCGGCGGCGACTTCAACAAGGACCTGCTGGGGGACTCCTCCGTCTATTTCGGCGCGGCGGAGCAGGAATATTCCTGGGCGCAGCCCATACCGGAGGGCGTGTTCGACAGCTATGACGTGCAGCTGGTGGCGCCACTGGACGAGAACGATCCGGTGCCATCCTGCCGAAACGCCGACGGTCCATACCACGACGGCCAGTATGTCCTCACCGTGGATGGCTTCCTGATCACCCCCAATGTTGCCGTGGACAGTGCCGCTGTTTTGGATACAGGCTTTGCCTACTCCGATCACAACCCGGTACAGATGACGTTTACCCTGCAAAAGTAAGCAAAAGCACCCCGTCACGGGGTGCTTTTTTCACCGTAAAGCAGGAAGGTGCGCGTCTATTCATAAAAATTTCGAAAAGGGGGTTGCAAAGATGTCCGTTATGTGGTAACATACGTCCATCAATTAGATACAGCCCGATGAACCGTCCGGAATGGAAAGACCGGATGGGGAGGGAACTCTGGAGAATCCCATTCAGTTGGGTGCCGAAGGTGCAAGGCGCGCGAGCGCCGAATCTCTCAGGCAAAAGGACGGAGCAGACGAGTTTTTCGCTTGACCAGACTTCTCCAGAGTTGCCGTTTTCCGGCAGCTCTATTTTTTATGCAAGGAGAGAAATTGTATGTTAGAAAGTGTATTGTTCCCCATCGTATCCAAGATCAACGAGTACCTCAGCAACTATATCCTCATCTTCCTGCTGGTGGGTGTGGGCCTGTGGTACTCTATCAAGACCCGCTTTGTCCAGGTCCGTTGCTTCGGCGAGGGCATGAAAAAGTTTTTCGGTGAGATGAACCTCCGCGGCGGCGCCCAGAAAAGCGGCATGACCTCCTTCCAGGCGCTGGCCACCGCCATCGCCGCCCAGGTGGGCACCGGCAATATCGTGGGTGCCTCCGGCGCCATCCTCACCGGCGGCCCCGGCGCCATCTTCTGGATGTGGATCATCGCCTTCTTCGGCATGGCCACCATCTATGCCGAGGCTACCCTGGCCCAGAAGACCCGTATCGTTGAGCCTGACGGCAATATCAAGGGCGGCCCGGTCTACTACATCACCACGGCGTTCAAGGGCGGCTTCGGAAAGTTCCTGGCGGGCTTCTTCGCCGTCTCTATCATCCTGGCTCTTGGATTCATGGGCTGCATGGTCCAATCCAACTCCATCGGCTCCACTATGCAGACGGCTTTCGGCATCCCCTCCTGGATCGTGGGTATCGTCCTGGTCATCATCTGCGCCATCATCTTCCTGGGCGGTGTGCAGCGTCTTGCCGCCGTCACCGAGAAGTTGGTCCCCATTATGGCCGGTATCTTCCTGCTGGGCGGTCTGGTGATCCTCTGCGCCCGCATCAAGTACGTCCCTTCCACCTTCGGCATGATCTTCAAGTATGCCTTCCAGCCCCAGGCCATCATCGGCGGCGGTATCGGCTACGCCCTCAAGACCGCGATCTCCCAGGGCGCCAAGCGCGGCCTGTTCTCCAATGAGGCCGGTATGGGCTCCACGCCTCACGCCCACGCACAGGCCAACGTGGCCCACGCCCACGATCAGGGTGTCGTGGCCATGATCGGTGTGTTTATCGACACCTTCATCGTCCTGACCCTGAATGCCCTGGTCATCATCTGCACCCTGTACACCGCTGACGGCCCTCTGGCCAACGGCTACTTCGGCGACATCACCGCCACCCTGGGCAAGACCAACCTGGCCCAGACCGCCTTCGGCTCTGTGTTCGGCGCCAGCCTGGGCGCCAAGTTCGTGGCCATCTGCCTGCTGTTCTTTGCCTTCTCCACCATCCTCAGCTGGAACCTGTTCGGTAAGATCAACGCCAACTACCTTTTCGGCCGCAAGAACAGCAAGCGCTGCAACGTGATCTACACCGTTATCGCCTTGGTATTCATCTTCCTGGGCACCGTCTCCGGCAGTGACTTCGTCTGGGAAGTCACCGATATGTTCAACAACTTCATCGTCCTGCCCAACGTTATTGCTCTCTTCGCCCTCACCGGCATGGTCATGGCCAGCCTCAACGAGGTCAACAAGGGTAAGCAGCTGAAGGTCTGAGTAAGCAGGGGAGAGGCGTAGGCCTCTCCCCGTTTTCCCCTTTTGCAAAACGCGAAAAAAACAAAAATTAGGGGTTGACATTTTCGAAAATCCCTGCTATATTATACAAGTCGGCAGCGCCGACCACCCGATGTGGGGGTATAGCTCAGCTGGGAGCGCAAGCAACCGGGTGTGCTCCCCCGCAACGGAGAGTAAAGTCAAAAAATTGAATAGCTCAGAAATCCAGCAAAATCAAGGGTTTCTGGCAACATGGGGGTATAGCTCAGCTGGGAGAGCGCTTGAATGGCATTCAAGAGGTCAGCGGTTCGATCCCGCTTATCTCCACCAAAAACAATGACTCACACAGACCAAATGTGTGAGTCATTGTTCTATCCATACGAAAACACAAAGAGGACGGACACCTGATTCCCTTCCCCCGGAGAAAAACCAATATAGTTATTGAAGCGGAGATTCGATGATAGAATCTCCGCTTTTTTGTTGTCGTCCCAACAGATAAAAAAGAAATGAGGTTTAACCATTGAAAAAATTTTTTGAAGAACTTTCCCGGCGCCTGAGAGAAGGCGGAGTTGAATCATCCAATGTAGAGGATAGGCGGCTGGAGATTTTCCTCCATGGTCAGCCTGTCCTCTTTGTTTCTCCAGGAAACGATGTGTTCCTTTTTCCTGCCGGAAGCAATAATCCGGAGGCCAGTGAATTGTACCACAGAGTCGCACAGACCGCAGATGAAGTGTACACTTATGTTGAGGAGGTTCAAACTGCGCCCACCCTTCATATCAGCGGTCTGAGCGAAAAATTCCATCTGCTGGCGGATTTTGGCGGCGCAGTGCTGGCTGGCCGGGAGTTGGAAAATGGCAGGGGCTATCAGTTTGTCACTTGGATCTGGGACTATAACAGAACCGGCGTGAGCTACGGACATTATTATGATGAAGATTTTTGCGGGGCCAAGCAGGATTTTGCCGTCCGCTCCGGGCTGATCTCCAAGACCCAGCTTTTCTCACCGGAGGAGCTAACTGAACTCTACCGGGCCACAGACTACCTGCTGGATGAAGGCCCAGAGCTGGAAGATGGACACCTCAAAGCCATGCAGACCGCAAGGACAAAGATCGAATACACTGTCCCAGATCTGGCGGACAGACTGGAGCAGGGACAAGCACAGGAGCCACAAATTGATATGTGACATCAGAAAAAGCGGGAGCCGCATCTGCACACACTGTGCAGCATAAGCAGCTCCCGCTTTTTTGTTTTGAAAGAAGGAGTGTGCCATGACAAGATATTTCGCTCAGAATACCCCTCGAGCTGGTCTGGAGCATATGATGATGAGCGTCCCTGGCTTCCAGAAGCGCGGCGGCGGGATGATGATCCTCAGCCGCTTCTGCTACAAGCCGGAGGATGTGGATTGCCGGTACTGCCTGCATTACCGCCGCCGATCCTGTCAAGTCCGCACCTGTCCGTATACCGCGCTGACCGTTGAGCAGGGAGTCCGGTTTTTAGAAAGCCACATCCTGCCTCACCAGAACCGGAGTATCCTCAAGAACCGGGCGGATGAGATCGCCATGCAATTCCAAAGCGTATTGGCCAAGAACAATCGCCAGGGTATCCGTACCCAGGCAGAGAAAAAAGAGGTGGCCAGCGCATGGCTGGAGCTGGCCATCTCCTGTGCCAAGGTGCCGGTCAAGTACGAGGCCGACGAGATCAAACGGCGGCAGAAAGAGGAAAAGACCCAGAGGGAAACTGAGCCAGTGATGGCCTAAGCCTGAAACAGCAAAGCGGAGGAATGGCTCAGTCCCACTCCTCCGCATCTTCCTGGCTGCTTGTTTGTCTGCTGAGATATTCTGCCCGCTCCTGCTTATTGGCTGGCCGGGTTGCCTGCTTTCCACAGTCCGGGCATTGCTCCGGCAGTTCCGGCGCCTCAAACAGATAGTAGCAATGGTCACATGCGCAAATCAAAGCAATCACCTCATACCAATTTATTATAGCAGACAAAGCGAAAACTGAACATCCCCTTCTGATATTAAGGCGTAGATATCAAAAGGAGGATCATGTGCCAACGCAAGTTATAACACTTATCGTGGTAGGCGCCATCATGTTTCTCGTGATCGGCGGCCTCGCGTTTCTCTCCCATTACTATACCCTTGACGGAATCAAATCCAAGACTGTGGGCGACGGCCAGCACGGAACCGCACGCTGGGCTACCAAACAGGAGATTCGGCAGACCTATGCCCATGTCCCTTTTGAACCAGAGCTGTGGCGCAAGGGAGAGCATCTGCCGGAAAAGCAGGGCCTTGTCCTTGGCTGCGAAGGGCCCAAAGACCATGTTACAGCTCTGGTGGACACCGATGACATCCACGCCATGGTCACCGCCGCCAGCGGCGCCGGAAAGACCGCGTTCTTTTTGTACCCCAACATCGAATATGCCCTCGCCAGCGGGATGTCCTTCCTCTGCACGGATACCAAGGGCGACCTGTTCCGCAATTATGCCGGTATTGCCAAGGACTGCTACGGATACCAAATCGCCGTGTTGGATCTGCGTAATCCCACCCGCTCGGACGGCAACAACCTGCTTCATCTGATCAACAAGTACATGGATATCTATAAAGCCGACCCCAAAAACCTGGCGGCAAAGGCCAAGGCAGAGAAATACTCCAAGATCCTCGCCAAGACCCTCATCAACACCAGCGGCGGCGACAGCGCCCAGTATGGGCAGAATGCTTTTTTCTACGATTCCGCCGAGGGCCTTCTGACTGCCATGTTCCTGCTGGTGGCCGAGTACCTGCCCACCGAGGACGCGGACGGCAATCCCATTGAAAAGCGCCACATCGTGTCGGTGTTCAAGTTGGTGCAGGAACTGCTGGCCCCCAGCCGGGTGAAGGGAAAGAATCAGTTCCAGCTCCTGCTGGAAAAGCTCCCGCCTAATCATAAGGCCCGCTGGTTTGCCGGGTCCGCCCTCAACACGGCGGAGCAGGCCATGGCCTCCGTAATCTCAACGGTACTGTCCCGCCTAAACGCCTTCCTCGACTCGGAGATGGAGCAGATCCTCTGCTTTGACACCGCCATTGACGCGGAGAAGTTTTGCAATGAGAAATCCGCCATCTTTATCGTACTGCCCGAGGAGGACCAGACCAAGTATTTTATGGTCAGCCTGATCCTCCAAAACCTGTATCGGGAGATCCTCACTGTGGCCGACGAGAACGGCGGCCGGCTCAAGAACCGGGTGGTCTTCTTCGCGGACGAGTTGGGCACCTGCCCGCCCATTCAGTCGCTGGAACTGATGTTTTCCGCCTCCCGGTCCAGAGGACTCATGCTGGTGCCTATCGTCCAGAGCATTACGGGACAGCTGCAGAAAAACTATGGAAAAGAGGGCTCTGAGATCATCGTGGACAACTGCCAGGTCAACCTTTACGGCGGCTTCGCCCCGGCCAGTCAGACCGCGGTGGAACTGTCCAAATCTTTGGGCAGCCGGACGGTAATGAGCGGCAGTATCTCCCGCGGAAAAAACGATCCCAGCCAGTCCCTCCAGATGATGGAGCGTCCCCTCATGACCCCGGATGAACTTAAGTCCATGCCCAAGGGCAGCTTTATTGTGGCCAAGACCGGCGTCCACCCAATGAAGGTCAAACTGCGGCTGTTCCTTGACTGGGGCATCCGGTTCGGCATGCCCTATGAAGTACCGGAGAAGGCCCAGCGGTTCGTTGCCTATGCTGACAAACAGGAGTTGGAGGAGTCCATCATCCGCCGCCACTATGGGACGATTGTAATGGATAGTGAGCAGCCGCAGGGAGGCGGCACATCCGCTGGCGGTATGGCTCAGGGAATTCAGGCCGCACCGGATTCCCGCAAAACGGTATTTCGGCCTTGACGGAGGGAAACAGAATGAACAGCTTTAGAAATATCTACAATTCCAATCTAAGCCACAGAGCCAAGAGCGTCTATATGTACCTCAAGGATCGGGCAGACAGCGAGGGACGCTGCTGGCCGGCCATCAGAACCATTGCTCTGGAGTTGGGGCTTTCCCGCTCTACGGTCAAGCGGGCACTGGATGATCTCTGCAGGGCTGGTCTGCTGCAAAAGGACCCACGCTGGCGGGAGAATGGGAGTCTTACTTCCAATCTGTATCATGTGGTATGACGGAGGTGTCCAATGCTGGTTGAGATCGATCTACTGGATTATTTGGCTTATCAAATGGGATGCGGAATTCTTTCTGATCTTCGGCTGTTCCAGCAAAGTGAACGGCTGCACAGGCTCACTGCCGCGATCCCTTTAGGTGCATGCAGCGAACAGGAATGGCTGGATGCGGCACAGTATTTGACAGGCCATGACTGCGCATCAGCACTGGAAGCAAGAAACCGTCTGGTGAGATAGCCTGTAAAAAGCAGACCCTCCCGCCAAGGGGAGGGTCTACATATCATGTGAACCGAGTCCCGGTTCATAATGAACCAACCAGAAGCGCCCACTCTAAGGATTTTATTTAAGACAGAAAATAACAAACAATATCTGGCCTTAAAGGTTATACCGCCTTGCGTTGTGTCCGGCTTTTGAAATTTAATCGTCTTTCTGTGCAGCTGTAATGCTGACAGCAAAACCGTTGACCTCCACGCCATCTTCAGTAGGGATTAGGAGGTACTTGCGCCCGTTGATAATTTGAGTTTCCACCAGGTAACTATACTCTGGATCAGCAGAAATGGTGATCTCAGGTGTCTTGATCTCAAAGCGGCTGCTGTCGATCAGGTTTGCCGGATTCAGGACAACCCCCGAACCAAACTGCTCGCCGCAGTTTTCCTGGAATGCTGCCACCTGTTCATCCGCAATCCCGCAGCTTTGAAGGATTTGCCCTATTTCTGAGGCACTCATCTCCAGAGGTTCCGAACTCCTGCTCTCCCTGTGCTCCTTGATTTTCTCACGCAGCTGTTCATGAACAGTCTGCATCACTTCCAGACTGCAGTCAAACGCATCGCTCAGAGCTGACTGGAATGCTTCCTTCTGCTCAACGGCAGACATCGGCGCTTCCACATGGAAGATCGCGTCAATGAACTCCTGGTGAATTTCATTGGCCTTCCTGCTGTAAAAGAGAGCGTTATAGATATTTGCTGCCCGGTCATCGAATGCCGGGAAGAGAAAACCCAGCTCAGGAGGAGCGACGGTTTGCCCGGCAGCACAGTGGAATTCATTGTCACCGGGAAAATATCCCAACTCTACCTTGCCCTCCTTGATGGGGCACACAACACAGACGATGTAGGTGAACACCTCATCCGAGGCATCCGCTTGCAGGGAATCATCCTTGCCCCGATGGGGAACATCGTAGCTGTCACAGGTCAGGAGCAACAGGTAACTGCTGTCCCCCATGTCCAGACTGTCAATTACCTTGTGGTAAAAGGTCTGGCGGGCCTCGTTGTCCTTAAGCTGGGAATCCCGCAGTGTGGTGAGCAGGCGGTGTTCCTCACTGTCCACTACCTGCTGAGTGGAGAATACGATATCAATGAGGTTTTTCCCCAGGGAACCGGACAGTCCCTTCTTCAAAAGGCTCAAATACTTCTCGGACTCCTCCTGCGGCATCATGCCCAGGGATTCGTCCAGATCGGAAACGATCTCTTTACTGCTGTTGACATAGCATCCATAAACACGGCTGATGGCGCTTTTTTCCGGGCGAAAACGGCGCCGCAGCTCATTGATTTCTTTTTGGTTCATTTTTTCCTACCTCGCTTTGTAATCGGAACGGTTGATAACAGACGATGAAATCCATTTTAGTGGAAAGAGCTTGAAATTTCAATAGCCGGAAGTTCTTTCCCCCAAGAGCGCAAAAAAGAAACCGCCCATGTCAGAAACTATCAGGAACTGACTGAGCGGCATATTTTTCATGTCAAACGCCAGTAGGAGCGGTTATTTTCTGATCCAGTCCAGAAAAACAGCTACTTTCTCCAAGTCTTCATCCGGCAGGGCAAGCAGCTTCTTGCCTATGATCCCACGCAGGGAATCCGGATCGTCCATAGGAGCAAAGAAAAGAGTTGGCGTCAAATCAAAGTATTCCATGATGTTGAACAGCTCCCGGAGAGAGGGCATAGAAATTCCATTGGTGATGCTTCTGATGTAGGAGCCGCTCTTTCCAAGCTCCAGGCTCATCCGATGCTCAGAAACGCCCTTCTGTTCCCGCAGCTCTGTGATGCGGTTCCGCACAAACGCTTCATAGCGGCGGTTATCGTCCATGATCCTCTCCCTCCAATCTCTACTTATTATTTTAATATAAGGGAGCGTCGCGGGTTCGCACTTAAATCATCAACTTTCGCTTCACACAACGAATAATTAGTGATATAATTATTAAAATGGGCGTTGGCTTTATAGTTCTATTATGAATCACAATCAATAAAATATGACTGCGACTGTGTATGAGGGCTGTCAGATGGGAAGCTGCTTCTTTATAGGGCATAGGGAGACACCAGATCGGGTGTACCCAACCCTGCTTGAAACCATAGAGCGCCATATCACGGAATATGGCGTATCTGAATTTGTGGTGGGGCGGTATGGCAACTTCGACCGTCTGGTGATCTGGGCACTGTCGCAGGCCAAGCGAGCGCACCCGGATATTACGCTGATGCTGATGACCCCATATTACCCAGTCAACAGAAAGGTGGATCTGCCAGAGGCGTTCGACGCTCTGTTCTATCCGCCGGATCTGGAAACGGTCCCCAAACGGCTTGCCATCGTCCGCGCAAACCGATATATGGTGGAGCGCAGCGATTTTCTCATCGCCTATGTGCGGCATCCGGCCAGCAATGCCAGAGAACTGCTGGAGTATGCCGGGACAGGAAAGAGAAAGGGAAAAATCCACATCACAAATTTGGCTGAGGAGCAAATCTCTCTTCCAAAGAAAACAGATGATGTGATATAATAAAATAGTAAAGTATACCCATTTAGAAATTTGTAACCCGAGGTCTTGCTATGGAAGAAAAACTGGGACAGTCCACGGCTGTTCTGTTCAAATATGAAAAATTGATTTTGGCTGAAGAAGAAACCACATCCGCTGGTGGATGTGGCGTCTCCCTTGCGGCCTTTTCATGCCCTGCGTCAGCCTGTCCAAGTGACAGGGTGTCGCGGGGATTTTTTATTGTCTAAACAGAGGTGATCAAGCATGAGCTTACCAAAGCGCGATGGTGTAAATGACCGTTATTATCTGATACATAAACCGGACACTTCACCAGAAGTACTGGCGGAGGCGGATCTCTGCATTCAGGATGTGCTGAACGGCACCGCCCGTGAAAATCACTCCGCCTACCCGACCGTGGTGCGAAACCACAACGGGACGCCATTTCTCCCTGATCAGCTGCTGGAGCGGTATCTGACCGAGCTGCCGTTGAAAGGATTTCCCTGTGAGGATGCTGTCTCTCTCTGCGACGCCATGCGGCGGCTGGTGGGCTGGCAGGAGATCCACTATACATTGGAGAAGTACATAGAAAAGCAGGTACAGGAACGCTACTTCCTTGTGGGAGAGCGGGATGATGGCTTTACCGTCTTTCCGCCCTGCACGGTACTGCCGGAATTGCGCCCCGAGGATGCGGATGAAGAGCTGCTGCGCTTTGCCTGCTATGTGGCGGTCTGCTGCACGGTGTATGGACAGAGCTTTGAGTATCTTAAAACCGAACACATCCTCGGCCTGGTTTCCCAGCTCCGTCCCGACATGGTGAAGCAGCTGAAAACAGCTGGCAGCGGCAAATTGCCAAAGGACATCCAGCGGCGTAAGACGGAGCATTTCACCGCCTCGGCCAACGACGCTTTCGCCACCATCCGCATTACCGCCAGGGACTGCGGCGAGGGGGCCTGTGAGGAGGCTCTCAGCTATCTGATTGAGATTTTGGAGCAGCCGGAGTTCCCCCGCAGCTACTCCATCGAGTTTCGCGGACCGGAGAAGATCTACCTGCCCATCCCCGGCCTGCCCAAGAAGGGTGTCCATCAGCTTTTTGCCTGTGCGGTGCGGTATCCCCGTCTCCATGTCCGGATGGAGAATTATGCTCGGCTGGCCATGCAGGAGGACGAGTGGTACAACAACCTCTCTGATGAGTCCTGCGCCATGCCTGGCACCTTTGCCGTGTTTGCCCTGGGACTGGAAGGGCCGAAGTGGTGGCGGCTGGTGTGCGATTACCTGGATCGCTGTGATGACGAGCACTCCTCTTTGCAAGAAAAGTTTATTCACACCTTTTTTAAGAAGTACGGGTTTACTGCTCAGTCCCTGCCGGTGTTGGTCCACGGTGTCCAGTCCATGCAGAATCTGAAGCCCGCAAAGGAGTTACGCACCCTGATCGCCAATGAGGAGAGCCTGGATGCTCTGATGGAGATCAAAGGGCATCTGGAATATTACCTGCCGGAAGAATCCGGCAATGACAAAAGGGCGCTGGCCTACCTGTGGCGTGATGTGCTCTGGGCCATCTGGGGCACAGCCTCTGAAAACGGCGGCAGCAAGGTCATCAAGACGGCGCCCAAGGAACTGAAAGAGAAATACCAGCAGGTATTTGCGTAAGGAGAACGCCATGAAAAAGAGAACGGTCAAGGACTTTATTGCCCTGTACGCCCCGGAAGATGAGGAAAAACTGGTACTGATCCAGGACGGTGTCAGCGCAGACAAAACCTTTCTGGATACCTACTGGGCGGCGCATACCCATGCCCTCGCCATGGCGGATGCCCAGACCGGACAGGTGATCTCCGGTCGATGCTACCTGAGCTGGCCGCTGACGGACAAGGAACGGGATGCCGGCGACTATTCCAAGCGGTTTACCAAGGGCCAGATCTACCGGATCAAAGCCCGCGGCTGGAAAGGTGATGCCCTCTACGAACCTCAGTGGTATGTCACTGAGGTACTGGAGGAAGGCGTACCCTGTCCGGCACTGGAGGAGATTTGGGCGGAATACACAAAGCCCATTCTTCTGGAGGACGAAGTGCTGGGAACCCTCACGCTGGATCGTGAGATGAGCATATTCGAGGGGACCTGTAAGTGGATGGGAAAAGAAGTCCGGATCTCGTTGGATGTGGAGATTGAAAAGAAAGCGTCCTGGACCCGTGTCACCAATGTGATGAAGAAACTGGTGGCAGATCAGGAGGTGTGGGACAAGTCCCTGCGGGCGATGGCTGCCCAGAAGCTCACCGCTCAGGCCAACGAGTGGCTGGCGGACAATGACCAGACCGACCGGGAAGCGGAGAAAGACCCCATCACCGAAGATGAGTTCGCCCGGCGCATCCTGCTCACCGAGTTTACAGTATCTCCCGGCGGCCGTTTTACCGCCTGGTACGAGGACGACGATATGTTCTGGGGCCATGTGATCACTGTGGATGGAACGCTGAAAAAAGGCCCCGTTGACGCTGATATACAGGGCTGACAACAACCGTTTACAGGAGGAGGCATCCATTATGTGCGAGCACTGCCGAAACATTCAAATATGGAGAAAATTTGATGCCCCAAAGGACTACCTGGCCTGTATTGCCTATATCCAGCAGTTGGTAGGACAAGGCGAATTTGAACTGATTGCAGAGGAATCCACCTGTCCGCTGGAGAAGGTAAAGACTGAGGATGGATGGGCAGACGAAATTATGGCTCACATGATTAGGTGCAAGCACTGCGGTCAGATATTCACCTGCGTAGTCAACACCTGGCGAGGCAGCGGACACTTCAAAAAAGGCAAAGGATGAAACAGAAAAGGCGGTGAAACGATGAATCAGGCAGAAAGAGCAGAGCTGCTGGAGCAGATTGAGAAGTGGAATGATGCGGACGAGTTTGCCCGATGCATTGAGGCTATCGAAGCCATCCCAGAACGGGAGCGGGATTATCTGCTGACGCTAAAATTGGGCCGAGCCTACAGCAATCTGGCGGTGCTGAGTGACCGCGGTGCTCTTGGCGAGAACGCTGAAGTGGATGGAGATCTTCTCCGGCACGCCATTGATCTGCTGGAGTCCGTCCGCACCCAGGGTGAGAACGATCCCTACTGGAATGCTCGGATGGGCTACTCCTGCCTGATGGCATACGGCTCCACAGCCACCGCTTATGAATACGCAAAACGCTGGCTGTCCTTGGCCCCGGATGACATAGACGCCCAAAAGCTGGTGCGAGACTGCGAGGAGTATCTGGAGGAGGAAAATTCCTTGGAACTGGATTGGAACGAGCGGGAGAAGATCATCCGGCAGGAGACCATTCCCCCTGCCGATGATGACATCCTCGGCCATGTGAAAGTACATATCGACCAGCAGTTCGGTGTCTATACCCAGCTCCTCACGGACGACAGCGACCCAGATCACCCGCTGGAGATCGCCATCATCCCGCCCCGGCCGGAGCATGACTACTACACTCTGGTCACTGTCGGCCTGAGCCGGCATAGGATGGGTTTCCCGGAGGAGCGTTGGGAGGAAAAACTGGAACGGGCGGAGCTGCTCATCAATCTGCCCCGAGACTGGAAGCTGACAAAGGCGGACTGTCGGGAGGAGCGGTGGAGCTGGCCCATCCGGATGATGCTGGCCACCGCCCACTTCGCCATGGAGGACCCGGAGGTAGGGCTGGAATCCAGGACTACACTGGATGAGGGTGAGGATGGCATCCCCTTCGCGGAGAACACGGAGCTGCGTGGTGAGATCCTACTCTGTCCTGGTGTGTTTGGGACGGACTCCTTTTTCTGCCGCCTGCCGGACGGGGACGAAGTCAACTTCTATCAGGTGATTCCCCTCTATCGGGAGGAGATCCAATACAAGTTGGAGCACGGCTCGGACGCCCTGCTGGACCTCTGCCCGGACGAGAGCTTGGAGGTCATCAATCCGCACCGGCTCAATGTGGTCACAGACCGGGAGAAAATCAGTTACGACCCGGCGGAGATGGACAACGCCGCAGAGCAGATCAAGAAAATCCGGGCGCTTCACCTGCCAGTAGATGAATTGGATGCCTACAATCGGATGGCCTTCTTCCTGGGCTGGGCTATGAAACGAGGCCAAATGAGTAACCCATTCCTCTCCCGGCATCGGGAGGTGGTGGAGGCGGTTTGGGCCGGAAAGGGGCCGGACCTGCGGGCGTTCATCCTGAACAAGCTGGATGGGAAATTGTCCACTCAGTTCTTTGACCGGAGAGGCTCTGGCTTTGCTCAGTGGTACGCTCAGGACAACCGCTCCAATCCCTATATTTACCGCCGGGACTGCCGGAATATCGTCTTGGCCGAGTCCAAAGACCGTGTCTGGAACAGTATTGCGGAAAAAGATGCGGCCTACCTGCTTCTACCATACACTGAAAAAAGCCGTCAGCGTGTGGAGCAGTTGCTGGATGAGCGGTATCAACAGTATCTGGAAGCGGAATTTGCAGATGACCCCGAGAAGCGGGTGGCGCGGGCAGCGGAAGGGAAACCGGCTGTCATTCCCGACTGGGACGGCCCTCTGTTTTGCTACGCTTCCGACCGCGTCGCCCAGGATGGGTGCAAGGTGCAGATTATGGACCGGCTGTTCCCCGAGCGCGAGGATATGGGCTGGGAGAGCGGTTGGGCCTTCTACTCCGGGGATGAGGGCGATGTGTACGGCGAAGGTGATGAATACTACGAGTCGCACTGCGGCTTCTATGATATCCGGGACATCTGCCGCATCGATCCAGACATTATCCCGCTCCTGAACCTGCCCTATGGTACCATGCAGATGCGCGGAGAAGACGGAGCGTGGTATGAGGTGATACGCGACGACGAAGGCGAGGAGGAAACCTAAATGAACAGCGAGCAGATCACAGCTTTTTTACAGGAGCATTGGTACATTGCCTCAGTGGTCATCGGGGCCGTGATTTTGATTGGAGCGGTCCGCAACTGGAACTGGCTCTGCGACCCCACTGGTACGCGGGATGCCCACCGCCACAGCAGAGGATACCGGCGTGTGGTTTTCTTCCTGCTGGGCGTTCTTCTGATTGTAGTGAGTATCTGGGGATTTGTGCTGAAATTGAAGTAGGAGGATCAAAGCCATGACTCAAGAAGAACAGATCCGACTCTATCGGCTGATGGAAAAACTCAACTGGTTTTTCCACCAAGAGATGCACTACCTGAATAGAGATATTGCGGAAAAGACCGCACGGGAGTGTTACCCGGAGATTCGGGATTTTACATACGATATTTTGTGGAATGACCTGCCCAAAGAGGTGCAGGGACAACTTATGAAGGAGGACGAGACACTATGAATACTCTGATGATTTTAGAACAACTGCCTCCCAAGGGCGTAAAGAGAGAACAGGCCATTTTGGAGCTGGGCAAGGATGAAGCAAACGGCGAACTGCTGTTCCAACTTGTGAATACAGAAAAGGGTAAGTGCAAAACGGCTGCTCAGAAGGCTTTGGCGCAGCTGGAGTATGCCCCTGCTGCCCCACTGTGGGCCAAGCTGGTCAAGGGCAAATGGATGGGCAGCCATATTATGTCGGATGCCTGCTCGGATTGTGTATCGGAGCAGATTGCCCCAGTCATCCTGAAAACCCTCTCCCTGCTGTTGGATGAGGCGGATACAAAACCGCTGGAAGAGGGACAGGTGGAACAGATGAATTTCTGTTTTCATTTGATGCTGGGCAAAGCCTCCCCCAAGATGTTGGAGGTGTACCGTTTTCTGGCGGAAAATGCGGAACGGATCGGCCATCTCAAGCACACCCCCTTTTATGATGGTGACAAATGCACTACATGGCACATTTCCCAAGGACTGGGGCTCTATAAAGTAAAGCCAAAGGAAATGGAGAAGATTCCGGCTTTGATTCTGACCGCCTCCTTGATTCGAAACCCGGATACACGACTACAAGCACTGGCCGATGAACTATATGAACGCTATGGCGGCAGTTGGCTGATTCCAGTCTTTATGAAAGCAATTATCACCCAGCCCAAGGAACAGGTGTATGAAACCTATTCGCTCCTGCTGGGCACTCCCAAAGAAATCTACCTGTTCAATGCTCTGGGGATGCTGGATTACCGCTGTTATCCGGAGGACTGGACCTATGAACGCCTGGGGCCTGATGGAATGACTGCGTTCATCTTTTGGGGCCATGACCGCTACGGGTCCTATGACACGACCTTTATGTTTGAACGCTATGTGGAGCTGGATGAGCGGTGGCTTTTTGATCTGGCCAAAGACCCTGAAGGTCGAAAGCCTACGGTGACTTGGCAAAGTTACAACCGGAGTGGTGTTCTGTACGAAAGCTACGACGAAATGTTCATCAGCCTGCTGCCCCGCAAGGTGGAAAACCCGGAACTGAAGCGCATTCTACGGGACTACTTCCGCATCCGAAGCCAGAAAAAGAAGGTGGCCAAAAGCATCACCGTTTACCAGGATGCCGCCGAGCGGTTTGGCGATTAAGCAGGAATGGAGCGACTGGCATGATCGGGACAGATGAAAACCGGGCGGTGCTCTATGTGGAGGTCATCTTCTGGAGCGGCAAGCGAAAGACTCCCCCCAGTCTGATGAGTGGAAAATATTGTCCCCATTTTGTCGTCAAAGGAACCACGGAATATCTGGGGGTATGCTTTCTGGACGGAGACGAGTGTGCATTTGATGAACCGGCTTTGGGGAATGCCCAACCCCTCTATCCAGATACCATTGACTACGCTCCGCTGGAAAACAATGCGGAGTTCTTAATCTATGAGGGAGCCAATGCCGTTGGCAAGGGCCGGGTGCTGGGCCGGACCGTTCCCTATCAAGTGAAACAACAACGAAAGTAGGTGTCTTATGTACCAAATTGCATATATTGGCCGCTGGGAGACTCTCCCAGAAACGGCTGCTGCCATCTGCGACCATGACACTCCCAAGCTGGAAGCGCTGCTCCAAGGCGGTCTGGATTTAGATGTTCCCATCCAGCTCAGCGAATACATCAAACTGATGCCGCTGGAGATCGCGGTTTTTCGGAACGATGTGCCCATGATCCACTTCCTGCTGGAGCATGGAGCTGATCCCGGTCTGGCAGAGGAACAACCCCTGCTGCTCACCGCTGCCCGCTGTTGTGGGCCGGTGGTGGTGGCGCTCTTTGCTGGACAGGCCGCAAAACTCAGCCCGAAGCAGAAAGAGCGGGCCTTCCAGGAAGTGCGCTGGGGACAGCGAGCGGAGAATATCCCGGTGCTGGAGCAAGCCGGGATCACCGTGGACAAGTTTGGCGGCGAGGCATTCCGGGCCGCTGTGTCCGATGGACAGGCCGAGCTTGCCAAACTGCTGCTGGAAAAAGGGGCGGATATCAATTACCACAAGCCGGACATGATGTTCCCTTACGCCTCCACCCCAGTCACCGAGGCCGCCCGCTCCAACAATTTCCCTATGGTTCGCTGGCTCATTGAGCAAGGAGCCGACATCACCATTGCTGACAAATACGGCGACCGGCCTTACACCGTGGCAGTGCAGAACAAAAATCAGGAGCTGGCCGACTACTTAAAAGCCCTGGAGCCGGAGGACTGGCACAACGAACAGGAAAAAGCCCGGCAGCTCATGCCCTATAAGCTGCCCGCCAAGCTGGTGGAGTATCTGAAAACCGGCCCCCTTCGGCTGGAGTTTCCGGAGCAGGAATGGGTGAAGTGGGCGGAGCTCTACTCCTTCATGGATGTGCAGGAGATGACCTGGAAACGAAAAAAGCTGCTCTCCCTCATGGCGGCCATGGACAATTACAGTGACTACCTGCTGCTGTGGAGCCCCAGGGACAAAAAGCTGTGGTATCTGGATATCGAACACGAGGAGTTCCACCCTCTGGCCAAATGGGACGACTTCATCGCAGACCCTGGCCGGTATTTGAACGGAATGATCGAGGGCGAGTTTGAGGAATAAGGAGCAAACCGATGACATCAATAGATTTTTTGAACAAAGTACATAAAATCCTGGACTCCCAGGAATACAACCTCTCTTACTCTCCGGCCAAGTCCAAAAACTATATGCTGTACTGCAATGGTAACTTTATGCAAGAGAGATTGGCGTTTCACAGCCTGCAGTGCATAAACGGAAAGTCCGTATTCTCAAGTCTTTGAAAAAACTTTTAGAAAATTGAAATTGGAGGGTTATTAAAATGCCGACACCTTCCCCTATACAAGCGAGAAGGAAATGCTTCTCACTTGTTCCTTGAAAACCGAATATCCGATTGTCTGAATACTTTCCTGACGGGGCCCCTGCTGAACAGGGGCAAGCGACGCTGGAGGATGCGCGAAAACCATCTGTAGAGGTTCTGGTACAGGCTGCAAACGAAGTCACCTATACATTTTTGTTCGGTTATGACAGCCTGACGGATTTCCCCTCTATCAACGACGGCCAAATACGATGATATCATCAACTTGCCGCATCCTACCTCAGCCAAGCACCCGAGGATGCCGCTCTCAGACCGTGCGGCCCAGTTCGCACCCTTTGCGGCCCTGTCCGGCCACAGCGCCGCCCTTGTGGAAACGGCCCGGCTGACCGACCAGCGCATGGAACTGGACGAGGATGCCAGGGCTGCCTTGGACTCAAAACAGCAACTGCTGTTGGAGCGGATCAAAGAGCGGCCGGAAATCACGGTGACCTGGTTCCAGCCCGACGCAAAGAAAGACGGCGGCCGGTATATCGTATCAACCGGGAGGCTGAAAAGAATCCATGAGGCGGATCAGGTATTGATTCTGGTTGATGGCTTAAGGATACCGATAGGCGACATCGTTGAACTGGAAAGTGAGTGCATTCGGGGGCTTCTTTGAGAGAAATTGAAAAGCTGTGTACAGTGTTTGCGCCAACATACGACTAATTTTATAAGTTATAACTGATAAAATTAGATTATATCAGTTGATTTTCAGTTGTAAATGGGATATACTGAGGTCAACGATAGAAAGGAGGCGTTCCAATCATGATCAAACGAGAACTGTATATGAACCGCATCCGTCCCTTCATTGGGGGCGAACTGATTAAGGTAATGACCGGCATTCGCCGCTCCGGTAAGTCGGTGATGCTGGAACTGATCAAAGAGGAACTGGCGGAGGCTGGTGTTGCCCCGTCTCAGATGATCTCAATCAATTTTGAAGATATGCGGTACTCCCATCTGCAGACCGCAACGGCTCTGCACGATGAGATCATAAAACGGGCAGAGGGCATCGAGGGAAAAGCGTATCTGTTTTTTGACGAGATCCAGGAAGTAGAGGGCTGGGAAAAGTGCGTCAATTCTTTGCGAGTGGCGCTGGACTGCGATATCTACATTACGGGCTCCAACGCAAAACTGCTGTCCGGTGAACTGGCCACTTATATTGGCGGACGGTATGTGGAGTTTGTGATTTACCCATTCTCCTTCGCTGAATTCCTGGAACTGTACCACACAATTGCACCAAGCGATTCGATCCAGCAATGCTTTCAAAAATATCTGCTGGCCGGAGGAATGCCCTATCTGGCCAACCTCCGGTATGAGGAAGAACCCTCCCGGCAGTATCTCACAGATCTATTCAATTCTGTGCAGCTCAAAGATATCGTAAAACGGAACAAGATTCGGGATATTGATTTGCTGGAGCGCATCATTGCGTATATGACCGCAAATGTCGGAACAGTTTTCTCAGCGTCCTCTCTGGCTAAGTTTTTCAAAAATGAGCAGCGGACTGTCGCGGCAGAAACCATCCTGAACTATGTGCGGTACTGCTGTGACGCATATCTCTTCTATCAGGTAAAGCGCCAGGACCTGCAGGGCAAGCAGATACTGGCCTCCAACGAAAAGTATTATATTGCGGATCACGGTATTCGGGAGGCTGTGTTCGGCGGGAACATGAAGGACATCAACCTGATCCTCGAAAACATTGTCTACATGGAACTGCTGCGACGGGGTTATGTTGTCACAGTAGGCAGAGCAGGAGAAAAAGAAATTGACTTTGTATGCGAAAAAAGAGGAGAAAAACTCTATGTGCAGGTAACATACCTGCTGGCCTCTGAAGATACGGTGAAACGGGAGTTCGGTGCATACGATGGCATCCAGGACAATTTCCCCAAGTATGTCGTATCCCTCGACGAGTTTGACATGAGCAGGAACGGGATCAAGCACCGGAATATCCGTGACTTCCTTCTGGCGGAAGAATGGAATTGAGAAAGCGGTAACATATCAGGGCGTGATTGGCGAGGAGGTGACGCATAAGTGAGTGGAAGCAGCCCGAAAAGCATATCAATATCAGGTGTCGAAACCGATATAACCATCGGCAAAGAACTGGCTGCCGTTGCGCAGAAATCAAAGGCACTGGCCTCACGCGACTGCTTTGAGCAACTGGAGATGTACCTCCACGGCAGAAGTCATGACCGCGTGTGTCTGCTCTTTGGCCTGCTCCAGACTGGAAAAAACACCATGCTCCGTCAGGCCATTGGCAGAATGACAAAGGAGGACTTGAGCCGTATCGCATACATCAAAGCCCGCAGGACTGACAATATGGCGATGATGAACCGGGATCTCAAGAAGTTGTTTAACGCGGGATTCCGATATGTGTTCATCGACGAGGTCACGCTGATGGAAGACTTTATTGACTCGGCTGCCCTCTTTTCCGATGTGTTCGCCACCATGGGAATGAAGATCGTCCTGTCTGGTACGGACTCCCTGGGCTTCTGGCTGGCAATGGATGAAGAATTGTATGACCGGGCCAAGTCCATCCACACGACCTTCATCCCATATCGGGAGTATAGCCGTCTGCTCGGGATCGACAGCATTGATGAGTACATCCGATATGGCGGCACACTACGCGCCGGAGAGCTGGCCTTTGACGATGAAGATGTGAATGCTCAGGATGCATCCTTCCGGGATGACGAGTCCACCCGAAGATACATCGACACGGCAATCTGCAAGAACATCCAGCACTCCCTGGCCTGCTACGAGTCGGGCGGGCATTTCCGCCACCTGTACTCTCTGTATGAAGCTGGAGAGCTGACCAGCGCCATCAACCGGATCATAGAGGATATGAACCACCGATTCCTGATCTCAGTGCTGACCGATGATTTTCTCTCCCATGACCTGCGGCTCACTGCCGCAAATCTGCGGAAAGAGCGTGACCCCGAAAAGCGCACAGAGGCGCTGGATGCCATTGATACAGAGGCGGTCACCCAGCGTTTGATGGAACTGCTGGATATCCGGAACAAGGAGGAGCAGTCCATCGGTATCACAACTGCTCACATCATAGAGATTAAGCAATATCTTACCGCGTTGGAGTTGATTGTGGATTGTCCCATTGAATCGGCGGACCCCGGAATTGAACCAGTGGAACATATTCTCTTCACACAGCCTGGAATGCGATATTGTCAGGCCCAGGCCCTTATCCATTCCTTGTTAAAGGATGAGCAGTTCTCGGCGCTCAGCGAATATGATAAAACGCAGATCACGGGCCGCATCCTTGAAGAAGTCCGTGGCCGGATGATGGAAGATATTGTGCTGCTGGAAACCATGAAGGCGGCCGACAAGGATCACCGTGTTTTCAAACTGCAGTTTGAGGCTGGCGAGTTTGACATGGTCATCTATGACCAGAAAGAAAACTCCTGTGAGATCTTTGAAATCAAACACAGCAGCAAACAGGTTCCCTTTCAATACCGGCACCTCGTCGATGAGGATAAATGCCAGAGGACGGAACGGCGGTTTGGTCCCATCCATGGGCGCTATATCCTGTACCGCGGCGAAGATGCGCAGATGGAAAATGGGGTCCAATACTGGAATGTAGAGAATTATCTGAAGGCTCTGCCAACATTGGATATCGTCCAAGTACAGGAAATCGGTATGCAGTCAATCGAACCTACTCTGTAAAAGGACTATCGCCACTAAGCAGTTACAATTAGAAATTGAAAAGCATCGGCTATCTTTTTAGGATAGCCGATGCTTTATTTTTAGGAGGATTACTATGAACAGGGTACTCAGAATCGACGAAGAAAAGCCTGAAATGCATATCTCGGTTCAGGGCTATAAGGTCACTCTCTGCTTTGCAGAAAAAGAAAATCCTGAAGTTGCTGTATTAGTAAAGCAGGCTCTCCTGAGCGCCTATGCAATGCCCCAGAAATAGAACGACTTGCTGAAGGTCTTGCATTCAGAAGATTTGATGAAGGGATGGTCAGTAAAATGGCTGAAAGAGTCTATTGCTTATACAGAGGTAAGGATCAGGAAAGCATTCTCATGCAGAAGAACGCCTGCCACGATTTTGCAGAGAAAAAAGGCTGGAACATTGTTGGCGAGGAGCAGGAGATCGGCGTGTCCGGCTATAAAGTCAGCACTGATGACCTTGTTAAGTTAAAGCGCATTAGAAAGGCTGCTGAGCAGGGTGAGTTTGATATCCTGCTGGTCTTTATGTATGACCGGCTGGGACGCAATCTCAACGAAACCCCATTCATCGCAGAGTGGTTTACCAAGAAGGGCATCCATGTTTGGAGCGTCTATGAGGGAGAGATCATAGACGGCGTTGATGCAGAACGCATGCTTGACTACATTCGCTTTTGGCAGACTGATGAGGCCCAAAAACTTTGAGCAAAGTACAGGATAACCCAACACACCAGCCCATTTACTGCAGATTTGTTTATAAAAAGATTATCAATTCCCCTGGCTATTCTGGCCGTAGTGTGAGATAATGGGTATGGCAAAAGCCGGGAACCTTGATAATCGAATAGAATGAATTGGGTGTCCGCCCTCTCACACAAAAAACATGAGAGGACGGATATCAATGGCTGAAAGAGTTTATTGTTTATACAGAGTTTCCACCAACAAGCAGGTCGATCACGATGAAAACAACCAGGCAGACATCCCTATGCAGAGAAAAGCCTGCCACGATTTTGCGGCGAAAATGGGCTGGGTCATCGTGGGCGAGGAGCAGGAAACTGGCGTATGACATCAGTGATATGATGGGCGAGGATGAGATCACGGATATGGCTTATCAGGTGGAGATGCTGCGGAAGGAGCTGTACGAAGCCTCTGGCCGCAACCGGAACTACCATGTAAAGGCGGAAGATGTAAAAGATCTGCTCCCCGACTGGGAGGGTGCCGATGGCTGTATCGCCACCAACCGTATCACGGTGGAGGGCTGCAAGGTAGGCTACTGCTACCGGGAGAAACCGGACGGCGGCTGGGACAGCGGCTGGCGCTTCACCGCCGGTGATGAGAGTGAGGAGTACATGGACGATCCCAACAATGCCGGGATTTACAAGCTGAACACAATCTGCAACGACGATCCCGACATCATTCCTCTGCTGAACACCCCCGCCCCCTGCGCCTTTGAGCGGGATGAAAATGGCGTGTTCCAGCAGATCAAAGACTGGAAACCGGATGAGGACGAGGAGGACCCGGATATGGACATTTTGAAGCAGTGCCAGAAGTGGCATGAAAAGGGCCAATATCAGAAAATCATTGACGCGCTGGAGGCCATCCCTGCTGGGGAGCGTACCCCGGAGATGGACAGCGAACTGGCCCGCGCCTATAACAATCTGGCAGACCCATATAAGCCAGGCGGCAAAGAGATGCTCAAAAAGGCCATCGCTCTGCTCAAGCCCCATGAGGAATACTTTGCGGAAGACCACTGCTGGAACTTCCGTATGGGATATTCCTATTACTTTCTGGACCAGGAGGGCCGGGCATTGCCGTATTTCCGCAAGGCACTGGAGAAACTTCCTGGAGACGAGGACACCCAAAAACTCATTGATGACTGCGAGCACCGCATTTCTCTGCCACAGTTCTCGGAGTGCTTCCGGGAACGGACAGAGGACTGGTGGGAAACCTTTGCCGAGATGGAAGCGGAACTGCGCCAGATGATGGACGACGACAAAGACCACACCCGCGGTGCCGAAATCGTGGCCCAAATGGAAGGAGCTTTGAACCAGGCGTTTGACGAAATCTCCTTCGAGATGGGTTTCAACGGCGAGAAGTACGAGCTGATCCTCACCCCGGAGGGTGACAAGGTCAAACTGTTTGAGCTGGTCTACTTCCAGAAGCACGCCCCCAAGGAGGTGCTGGAGCACTGGAACATCCTGGTGGGCCGTCAGCCCATCCGAAACATCGGCCTGCGCACTGAGGATGGCTGGGACATCTCCGGGGAGGATGTGCAGATCTGGCTGGAGGAGCAGGGCGAAAACAGCTTCGCCATCTCCGCCTACTGCGAAAAGCTGCTGCCCATGCTTCGGGAGGCGGAAGGCCGGGCCTGGTGGATGCTCACTACCCTCACCGATCAGGTGCTGGGCGAGATCCCCCACATGAGATACATAGACAGCTTTGATGTGCTGGAGGAACCCAAGGCGGAGCCGTCTATGCTTATGTCCCAGCTGCCCGACGCTCTGAAGGAGCGGGGTCTGGAACTCTCCACCAATCCGGAAGCCTATCTGGAGGGCTATCTTGGCTACGAAATGAAACCCAATGAAGACCCCGACGCCGATTGGCGGCTGGATGTGATGGCCGGTTCCACCTGCTGTGCGCCGCTCATCAACGGCTAAGCTCTCACCCTTGCCACAATCATGGCGAGGGGTACATATCAAAGTTTGATATGGCCAGTTGACAACATATACCTTCCATGCTATACTGCAATTTGTCTCTCATCAATTGCCGGGGCGGGATATTCAAGCCCTTTCCCAAGCCATCAGAGGGTGCATACCCGGTGGTTCGGGAGAGCGCTTGAATGGCATTCAAGAGGTCAGCGGTTCGATCCCGCTTATCTCCACCACAAAAAGAAAACCACGACATCCGTCGTGGTTTTCTTTTTGCCTCTATCCGGAAACCCGTCTCAATTTGAGACGGGTTTCGGCAGATTATTCACTTTCCTCTGTTCCCTCCGGGAGAGCCTCTGTACCCTCCGGCAGCTCCGCTGCGCGCTCCTCCTCGGTGATGGTGGGGATAAACGCCTTCGCCAGCTTGCCCTTGCCGCGCTGCTTGATATAGAAGTACCCTATGGTACTGAACACCACCGCGCCGATGAAGTTCACGAACAGATCCCCCATGGTGTCGTACAGCCCGATGTCCAGGTATCCGCCGAGCCCCAGCTCCTGCCCGTTTATCGTCACCGAGGTGATGCCGTCGATGGTCACGGGGATGTTGCTGTTGGTGGGATCCAGCATCACCGAGGTGATGGCGTTCACCACCGTGTCCTTCTGCATATCCATCATGAACAGCCGATCCATGCCGAACTCGAAGAACTCCCACAGCACGCCGACGGTGCGGTTCCACTGCAGTACCGGCACCCCGATAAACGAGTTAAAATCCTTTTCCTCCAGCAGTTCCGGCTTGGAAACGAACTTCGGATACATCCAGATGTTGTTGATTACAAGCGACCTTTTGCTTTCCGCCACCTCGCCGGCCATGCCTTCGTTATAGCGCAGGCGCAGACGGTGGGACGAAGCCTGTTTGAAACCGTATGAGGCAAAAAGCTCCAGATAATTGTCGTCAACGCCCACGTAACAGGCGGCCGCGTCCGCCTGCATTTTGGCGGCAATGGTTTGAAGGATGCGGGAGAGCTTATCGGGAACGCTTTCCGGCGTTTCCATAATCTGCCGCAGTTGTTTGAGGATGCCGAGAGCCTGTTTGATAGCCGGTGACTGCATAACACTTTCCATTCAGCAAAAAAATATCATGGTTATTTATATGCTTTATCCGCGTTTTCATCAAGCCTAAAATCACGCGCCGGGGCATTTTGTGCCCGGGCAAGATAACGGTTGACTCTTAAGCCCGATTGCCTTACCCTTCCGGCAGGTATAATTTTTTATTGTATAATTTAAGGATTAAACGAAATGGCAAACAATTACGTACGCGGACAAAAAGACACCCGCCC
>OJMG01001052.1_pt1 | contig 26625 bp, 27 predicted proteins | sample 1597141 | NCBI WGS metagenome assembly OJMG01 (sample SAMEA2452119, study PRJEB22498) | human gut metagenome | biome: human feces; feature: human gut; material: feces | place: Australia | collected 2012 | reverse complement strand
GTTATAGTTAATTCAGATAGTTTTGAGAGAATAAAAGAAATTATTGAAGAAAATAATGATTTTTTTAAAGATAAAATTATAGATATTGGAATAGAAGTATCATTTGATAAAACTGGATATAAAAAAATTATTGATAATTTTGGTTATAAAGATAATTATAGATTTTTAGTTAATGGAAATGAAGGTTATATTACATTAAATGAATTTAAAAAATCCCTTGAAATTTTAGATGAAATTAATGAAAAATTTAATAAATATAAATTAAGTAATTTAGAAAAAATAATGTATGCTTACGATATAGTTAGAGATAAAAAATATAAATTTAATGAGAAAAATCTTACTTTATCTAGTGATTTATCCAAAGTAATAACAGGTGATACTGCAATATGTGTAGGTTTTTCAAAATTCTTTAAAAAAATTTTGGAAGATGTAAATATACCCGTTAAGATTATTGACATAGATTCAAAAAATGTAGAAAAATTTGGACATGAAAGAACAATTATTTATGTCAAAGATGAAAAATATAATATAAATGGATTATTCTTTTTTGATCCAACATGGGATAGTCAAACTGATAAATGGGATTATATAAATAATTATTATTTCTTTATGCAAAATTATAAACAAATAAGACAGTTAGATTTATTTTTTAACTATGAAACAAAATTTAAAATAGATGAAATAATGGAATATATATCAAAATCAGATAAAAAATTTTATTATTTATTAAAGAGAAAAAATCAAAAAGAGAAAACTCAAATAATAAATAAATTATTTGAACAAAATATTGATCCAAAATCTTTCTTTAAATTAATATGTAATGTAAGAAAAATAGAATATTATGAGCAAGATAAATATGAATTTTCTCTAAAACAACTATTAGATACTTGTAATAACTTTTTTACAAAAAAAGATATAATAGAAAGAAATGTTAATATTGATGTTTTAGAAAAAACAGATATAGAAAATAGTATAGAAAAAGAAAATATTGATAAAGAAATAAATCAAATAAAATTTACTAAAAGTTTAAAAAAATATTTAAGTGATAAGAGGATGTGATTTAATATGGAAATTTTTAAGAGTACAGAAAATATAAAAGATATAAATGAAATAATAAAAATTTTAAAGGAAAATTGTGAAATATCAAAAAGAATTAGATCAGAAATAAAAGATATGGATTGTACTACCAAAAATGGAGTAAAAAGAGAAATTATAAATACTGATGATATAATAGAAAAAAAGTCAACAAAAGAAATTCAAGATTTTGAATATAAATATTATTACGATCCAATAAAAGATATACCAATTGATGCTTCATTAGAAGATGTAAGAAAAATAATAAAAGATAACTTACCAAGTAAAAATAATTCTAACTATTGTAATCTTATAAATAGAATTAAGGCTGAAATATATAGGGAGATATTAGAATATCAAAGAATGTTAGATGAATTACCTAATGATGAAGATTTTATAAAGGATATAAAATATACAATAAATTTTGAAAAAAACAAACTTAAAATAATTGAAGAATCTAAAATAGAAATTCAAAATTCTCCTATAAAAGAACAAAATGATTTATATTTCTTTAGAACATCAAGTAATAATATTTATTGTCTTAATGATTTGGATAAAATTGATAAAGAATATTATAGTATGTTTAAAGATTTAATATTATCCATAAAAGATGGCACATTTAAAGGTGTTAAAAGATTAACTTCAGTTAATGGTAAACTTTGTTCAATTTCTGAACTAAAAGGTTTCAAAACAAGAGTTCTCTTTGATAAAATAGGTCCCAATGCTTATATTATCTTGATGTGTATTATTAAAAAATGTGATATGGATACAGGATATAAAAAGGCATTGGAAGATAGAACTATTAAATATAGGTCATTTAAAGATTGCATTATTTACCAATTAAAAGATGAAGATTATAGAAAAGAAAGTAAAGAAATTGAAAAAGAATTATTTTTAAAATTAGAGAATAAAGGAGTGAAATAATGGATAATATAATCACTGATATAATAAATAAAATTGATAAGAAAATTACCTATTATGAATCGCAAAATGTTGATTATAAAAAATATGAAAGAATAATTTTAGATAAATTTTTGCCATTTGATGAATTTCTTAATAGTAATGACGATGAAAAATTTATTAATTTAATTTATTTTTGTGTTATAAAAAATGAAAAATATAATGATTTATCAAGATTAGTTGATATTAAAAAGAATTTCAAAAATTATTCATTATATATTATTACAGAATATATTGATACTTATATGAATGAAAGTTATAGTGATCCTGAAGAAAAAATAAAAGAATGTTTAAATTCATATGGAATGTATAATCCGTTAGATGAAGAAGAAAATTATGAAGATATAACTAATAATATTGTTAAGTTTTATGAAGTTCTTTCATATATAGATAGGAGTGATTTAATTTTATTAAATATTTTTCTTTCTATTTATGACATTTTAGAAAAAACTAGTTTAACAACAATGAAAAATACGGTAAATTGTTTTTATGAAGATTTAAATAATTCAGGTATAAAAGAAAATATAAATCGAATAAATATATTATTTGATGATATTTTAAAAAAGAAAAATGAGTATACAAATGAGATTAAAAAATTAAACAAAATATATACAGGTCAAATAAAAAAATTAAGAGTATTGAAAAAAAATATACTTTTAAGTTTGAATAAAGAAGAAATAACAAATATAGATGAAATGATTGAATTAGCAGGAGAAGATTTTAAAATAGATATTGTTAATTACATAAATTTAAAAAATTCAAAATATAATAAAAAAATAGAAGAAAAATATATTGATCTTAAAAAAAATTCAATTTCAAATTATATAGATTTATTTAGAAAATATAGTATAGAATTTGCAAGCTATAGCTGTAATGATCAAAAATATATTATGATGCTTGGAATTGATTCTGTAAAATTTGTATTTAATTTTTTGAAAAAAATAGATTTTAATATTAATAAAAGTGTTATAAAAATAATGTATAATACAAATAGAAATATTATTGAAAATATTGAAGAATATGTAAAAAAAGGTTTTATAACATATAATTACATTAAAAATAATATAGAAATAATTTTTGATAATGAAATGTCAAGTGAAAGTTTCTATGGTAAGTTTATACAAAATATGAATATACTATTAAAAAATAAAATTAATATAAAAAATTTGGATGAAGATGGTATGAACTTTTATAAAGAAGATCCTGAATTAATAGAAAAAAATATTAAAATGCTAAATAAAACGAATATTAACATTAATACAAGAATTTTAAGAAATTATAACTTTCTTGGTAAAAAGAATTTGATGTTATTTATAAAATGTTTATTAAATGAAGGAGTAGATATAAATAATAATATTTATTTATTAAATTCTGATTTTAATATAATTAAAAGAATACATATCTGTAAAAAGATAAATGCAGATATTTATGAAGATAAAATGATTAAAAAAGATATTTTAAATAAAGATTTATTTTTTATTCCTGATTCAAAAATTGATGAATATGTAAATGAAAAGACTTTAGTTTTAAATTAAAGTCTTTTTTAGTTAAACGAATTAAACTTTTCCTTGCTTTTATTTGTATTATAAAGTAAAATAGAGGTGTTGTAAAAAAATAAGTGTGGTGAAAAATATGTTACAAGTAAATAATTTAAGTTTAAAATTTAATACAAGAGTATTATTTGAAAATGTTAATTTAAAATTTGAAAAAGGAAACTGTTATGGTGTAATAGGCGCAAATGGTGCGGGTAAATCTACATTCTTAAAAGTACTTAGTGGAGAAATAGAATCAACAACAGGTTCTATTGTTATGTCTAAAGGCGAAAGAATGTCTGTATTAAAACAAGATCATAATGCTTATGATGAATATAAAGTACTTGATACAGTAATAATGGGTAATACAAAACTTTATAGTATAATGAAAGAAAAAGATGCATTATATTCAAAAGAAGATTTTACAGAATCTGATGGCATAAAAGCAGGTGAGTTAGAAGCAGAATTTGCAGATCTTAATGGATGGAATGCTGAAAGTGATGCCGCTATACTTTTAAGTGGACTTGGAATAGATGTTAGTTATCATGAAAAACTAATGAAAGATTTAAGTGGTGCAGAAAAAGTAAAAGTGTTACTAGCATCTGCTCTTTTTGGTGATCCTGATATCCTAATACTTGATGAACCAACAAACTATCTTGATATAGAAGCAAAAGTATGGCTTGAAGAATTTTTACTTAATTTTGATAATACAGTAATAGTAGTATCACATGATAGACACTTCTTAAATAAAGTATGTACACATATGCTTGATATAGATTATGGTAAGATTACATTATTTATTGGTAACTATGACTTTTGGTATGAATCAAGTCAGTTAATATTAAAACAAATGAAAGATTCAAATAAAAAGAAAGAAGAAAAAATAAAGGAATTAAAGGATTTTATCGCAAGATTCTCTGCAAATGCATCGAAAAGTAAACAAGCAACAAGTAGAAAAAAATCATTAGAAAAGATTGAACTAGAAGAAATGAAAGCATCTTCTAGAAGATATCCATATATAAATTTTGAAGTAGAAAGACCTCTTGGAAAAGATGTACTTGAATTAAAAGGAATAAGCAAAACTATTGATGGAGAAGTAGTACTTAAAAATATGAACTTAACTATTAATACAAATGATAAAGTAGGTTTTGTTGGAACTAATGAACTTGCAATAACAACACTTTTTAAAATAATAACTGGTGAATTAGAACCGGATTCTGGTGAAGTAAAATGGGGAACAACAGTAAAATATGATTATTTTCCTAAAAATCATGATAAGTTCTTTGATAATAATTATGATTTAATTGATTGGTTAAGACAATATTCAAAGGAACAAGAAGAACCATTTATTAGAGGATTCTTAGGTAGAATGTTATTTTCTGGTGATGAGGCACTAAAGAAAGTGAAAGTATTATCAGGTGGAGAAAAAGTAAGATGTATGATGAGCAAACTTATGCTTAGTGGAGCAAATGTTCTTGTTATGGATGATCCAACTAACCATTTAGATATTGAGTCAATAACATCACTTAATAAAGGTATGGAAAACTTTAAGGGAGCACTTTTATTCTCATCACATGACCATGAACTTTTATCGACAGTTGCAAATAGAATTATAGAATTTAAAGAAGACGGAAAATATGTTGATAAAATGATGAATTATGATGAATATTTAGAATCTGTTAAGTAGGTGAATTATGGAAAGAGAAAACTTATTTAACCTTTATGTAGAAGCATATTTTGGGGTAAGAGAAATGGATGAATATGATTTAAAAGAATATGTTCTTAAAGATATTGAAAACTATATAAAAGATTTTGTATATACAAATGATATAGATATAAATTATGCCAAAGAAAATGCTGAAAGAATAAAAGATGAAGTAAATATAAAAACTAAATTACAATCTAGTTTAATACTCTTAAATAAAATGAATGCACAAGAAGAACTTATATTACTTGTTAGAAAAAAGCTAAAAACAATATAGAATCAAAATATATAATAGAAAATTAAATATATAATATTAGAAAGTTGGTAGAAATATCAATTTTTTTCTTTTTTTAGGGGAGATTTAACTAAAAAGAGAGAATAAAACATATGAGAGGATATTTTTTTGTAAAGTTCAAAAGTATTCTTATCATAACGAAAGGAGAAAAAATATGGCAACATTTTATACATGTAAAAATGATCGAGCATTTAAAGAAGTATTTCTAAAACCTGATAATAGTGATTTATTAAAAGCATTATTAGAGTTTATTCTTAAAATAAAAATTGATAAGTTAGAAATTAAAAAAACAGAATTATTAAGTGGTAATGTAAATATTAAAGATAAAAGAGTAGATGCAATAGTACATACTGGTAATAAAAAGATTGAAATAGAAATTAATTCACAAAATAAAGATTATCTTCATACTAGAAGTACTGCGTATATTTGTAATATATATCAGTCTAATGCAAGTGTAGGGGATACATATAATGAAGACACTGATATAATTCAAGTAAATTTAACATGGGGATTAGGCAGAAATAATGATGAAATGAAAATATATAAGATAATGAATGAAAAAGGTGAACTATATGTTAAAAATTTCATAATATATGAAATAAATATGGATTATTATGATAAAATTTGGTATAGTAAAAATGAAGAAGAAATCAAGAAGAATCAATATATGATAATGCTTGATTTAGATAAAAAGGAGCTAAAAAATATGCCAAAAGATAAGATAGTAGATAAGTATATAACAAATGTAACAATAGTAAATGATGATCCAGAATTTCAAAAATATATGAGTGAAGAAGAAGACAAAAGGAAAATACAAAATAGTTTACTTTCAGAGGCTAAAGAAGAAGGTATATCACAAGGTTACACATCAGGTATTAATGATGGTATTTCTAAAGGAAAAAATAAAAAATCTATAGAAATTGCCAAAAACATGTTAAAGAAGAATATGTCTATAGAAGATATATCAGATATTACAGGTTTATCAATTGAAGAAATTAATAAATTAACAAAATAAAATGTATTGTAAAGAGTGCTGTAAAGCATTCTTTTTTTATTTACATATATATTTATTTTTGTTAGACTTAAGATAATGATAGGAGGAATAAAAATGGAAAGAAAAAATAATAAAGGATTAATTATTCTAGTAGTTATTTTAATTATTATGGTATTATCTCTTGGAGGATATATAATTTATGATAAATTCATAGATAATAATAAAAATAATGTAGTAGATAAAACAGATGATAATGAAGATGATAATAAGGTAGTTCAAGATACAAAAGAAGAAAGTATTTTAGGTGATTATGTTGGAACAAAATTAATAAATATTGATGGAACAAATATAACAACAGAAGTTAGTATGAGATTAATTGATGAAAATAATGCTATGCTAAAGGTATCTATTCCAGAGGTAGATGTAAGTACATATCTTGGAACATATACTAAAACGGAAGATGGAACACTTAACTTCTCATTTAACAAAATAATTTGGAATTCAGGTGAAGTGACTGCTTTAACACCAGTAAAAAATATTTCTTTAAAAGAAAATAATAAAGAATATACTTATGAACTAAAAAATAGTTTAACAAGTGGTTCAGATATAGTATTGTTATCAAAAACAACATCTTCAGAAGTAAAAAAAGATTTAGATAATGCATATCAAACTTTAAATAATAATTAGAATATATGAAGCATAAATGCTTCTTTTTTCTTTCTTTATATGTTAAAATTAATAATGTAGGTGAAGAAAATGGATAATATATATTTAATATATGGTGATGAAGAATTTTTAATAGATAAAGAAATAAAAAATATTATTAATAAATTTAATTCAAGCATGGAAAATGTTGCTAGATATAATTTAGATGAAAGCAATGTAAGAGAAGCAATAGAAGATGCATGTACAATAAGTATGTTTGAAACAAATAAAATAGTTATATGTGAAAAATGTAACTTTCTAACAGGTGAAAATAAAAAAGAAGTAAATCACGATATTGATTCACTTATTAAATATATAAATAATCCATTTAGTGATTCAGTACTTATATTTGTTGTTAGAAATCCAAAATTAGATGAAAGAAAAAAAGTAGTAAAAGAATTAAAAAAATGTTCTAAAGTAATAGAATGTAAGACTATTGAAAATTATAATTTGAATAATTATATTTCAAATTATTTTAAAACTAATAATTATGAGATATCACAAAGTGATGTAAAACTTATTATAGATAAAGTAAAATATGATCTTGCTAATATCATTAGTGAATGTGATAAACTTATGATGTATAAAGATGAAAACAAAAAAATAACAACAAAAGATATAGAAGATGTTGTTATTGATAATATAGAAGATAATATATTTTCTCTTACTAATGCTATTATGGATAAAGATATAAAAAGAGTTATTAATATTTATAATGATTTATTACTTATGGGTGAAGAACCTATTAAATTAATTGTTATGATAGCAAATCAGTTTAGACTTATACTTCAAGTAAAATTAATGGTTAAAAATGGCTATAAAGAAAGAGATATGGCTAGTGAAATAGGAGAACATCCATATAGAGTAAAACTTGCATCTAATGCTAGATTTACAGTTAAAGAACTAATTACTTACATAAAGAAGTTACAAAAATTAGATTATGATATAAAATCTGGAAATATAGATAAAAACTTTGGACTTGAATTTTTCTTACTAAATATATAAAAAGAGATTAATCACATATAATAATGTTTTTAATCTCTTCTTTTATTAATGATTCATCATATATAGATGTAACTTTAAGTTCATATTCTAAATCTTTATTAAAGTTTGTATATATAGGAATATTACATTCTTTTTTAATTTTATTTAGATAACTCTTACCATTTTTATTAAATCCAAGTACTCTTATATAACTAATTTCTTTATTTTTTTCTTTATCTTCCTTAGTAAATCCAATTAATATATTTAAAAGTATTCTCTTAATCTTACTATATGTGTATCTTTTAGACTTTATATTCATTATAAGTTCATCATAAGAATTTGATTCATATATTACTTTTTTAATTCTGTTTTCTATTCCTTCATTAACGTCATTATATTTATTTAAGTCATTAATTTCACTCATAATTTTATATTTAAGTAGTGGATAATAATCTTCAATAAAGTATTTTTTTTCTTTTAAACATTTATATGTATCTTTTGGTATATATTTTTTTATATGTCTTTTATTTATATTTTCTCTAATACTTGTTGCGCTTGTTATATACTTTGTTAGAGTTTTATCATTATAATTATTAGTTCTTTTAATAGTTATAGGTATGATTTTGCTATTTAATTTTTTTAGTGCCTTAACGTAGGATATTCCAAGTAAATCATTAGAACTATCACTTAAATTAATATTAAAATCTTTTAATGCTTTAGATAAAGCAGTAGGATAGTTAATACCATTATCAAGTAATTCTTTTACTTTTTCTTGATATTTTTTATCATCTTCAATATTTACAATATTTTTTATATAATCTATATTATCTGATTCACTACCAAATACAAGATAGTCTACTTTTAAATAATTAAGTATAGAGCACGCTCCAAAAGCAAATGTATCCGCAGATTGATTAGTAAAAATAAAAGGAAGTTCTATAACTAAATCAATATTATGATTAAGTGCTATTTTTGTTTTATTCCATTTATTTATAATTGAAGCATCTCCTCTTTGAGTAAAACTACCGCTCATAACAAGAATAATAACTGAATCAGGGAACATTTCTTTTATTTTATTTATATGATAAATATGTCCATTATGAAATGGATTATATTCACAGATAATTCCTACACTTTTCATATGCTTTCTCCTTTTTTTCTTATTTTATCATTTATAGTTGTTATAAGCAAGGCATGTTATAACTAATTCTTAAATTGACATCAAAAATATTAATGATATAATATATACTTAATCAAGGGGGTTATATGGATAATTTAGTGTCAAATACTAGAGAAAAACAAATAGAGAAGCTAAAACAAGATAAAAAAAGACTTCAAACAATGAATGAAGAAAAATGGAATAAAAAATATAAACTCGCAAAAGCATATTATGAATATTATGGAGATTTAGGGGTTCCAGCTAATTTTAAAACAACAAATGGATATGAGTATGATGAGAATGGAATAAATTTAGGAGATTGGATTTCAAACCAAAGAATAGCATATAAAGGGCAAGGAAGCAACAGAATAACAGAAGAACAAATAGAATTATTAGAACAGATAGAAATGAGATTTAATACAAGAAATAAGGAAGAAGAATGGGATAAAAAATATAAGCTTGCAAAAGCGTATTATGAACATTATGGAGATTTAGAAGTGTTAAAATCCTTTAAAACAATAAATGGGTATGAATATGATGAAAATGGAATAAATTTAGGAACTTGGATAACAACTCAAAGAAATGCATATAACAGGCAGGGTAGTAACAAAATAACAAAAAAACAAATAGAATTATTAGAGCAAATAGGAATGAGATTTAATACGAGAAATAAGGAAGAAGAATGGAATAAGAAATATGAACTTGCAAAAGCATTTTATGAACATCATGGAGATTTAGAGATTCCAACCAATTTTAAAACAATAAATGGATATGAATATGATGAAAGTGGTGTAGCATTAGGAATATGGATATCTACTCAAAGACAAGCATTCAAAGGACAAAAGGATAGCAAGTTAGATGAAGAAAGAATAAAACTATTAAATCAAATAGGAATGAAATGGTTTTCTGAAAATATGAATATGAAACTTCAAAAAGAAGAACTTAATGAAAAAAATATTAAAAGAAAAAAGACAGAATTATATAATAGATTTATAGAATATCTAAATAAATATAAAAATGATGAATTACCTTCAAAAGAGGAAATAAATTCAAAGTTTATAAAAAAACTAGATAGATTATAAGAAAATGGTAATAAATATTTAATAAAATTGACCCGCTTTAAAGCGTGGTTGATTTTTTTTTAATTATAATATATAATTAATATGTTTGGAAGTGATAAATGTGAATATTAACTTAACTAAACTAATTACAAATTTAACTGATGAAATTAAAATTGATGACGAAGTAACTATTGATGACAAATTTTTAGAAAATACAGATATTAAAAAAATTAGTAAAGTAAAAGTAAAGGGTAATATATATCCAGAAGGGAATAATTTTTCTGTAAATTTAAATATAAAATGCATATTGACCCTTGTTTGCAGCATATCACTAAAGGATGTTGAATATAATATTGACATTAATGTTAATGAAATAATTGGAGAAAATGATGATATTTTAGAAGAAAATAATAAAATTATTAATAATTCTATTGATTTAATTCCAATTATATGGCAAAATATTATATTGGAAGTACCTTTGAAAGTTGTAAGCCCTGATATTGAAGTTAAAAATATTAATGGTGACGGATGGAGATTTATAACTGATGAAGAGGTTGTAGAAAAAGAAATTGATCCAAGACTCGAGAAATTAAAAGAATTCTTAGGTGAGTAAAGAGAGGAGTGTAAGAAAATGGCAGTACCATTTAGAAAAATCTCAAAAACTAGAGGTAGAATGAGAAGAACTCATTATAAAATTGAAGCTAATGGAACAGTAAAATGCTCAAATTGTGGTGCAGATATTAGATCACACAGAGTATGTCCAGAATGTGGTTTTTATAAGGGTAAAAATGTAGTAGAAAAAGAAGAAGCAACTAAATAGTTGTTTTTTTTCTTTTTGCTTATTGATAATAATTTTTTTATTTGATAAAATGTATTTACATAAAAAAAGGAGAAAACTATGAAAAAGGGAAAATTATTTGTAATATCTGGACCAAGTGGTGTTGGAAAAGATACTATTGTAAATGAATATTTAAAAGAAAATGATGCACATTTATCAGTAAGCGCAACAACAAGAAATCCAAGAGAAGGAGAAATCCATGGAACTCATTATTACTTTTATACAAATGAAGAATTTGAAGATAGAATAAAAAAAGGTGATTTCTTGGAGTATGCAACTTACAATAATTGTTATTATGGAACACCAAAATCAAAAATAGAAGAAAAATTAAATGAAGGAATAAATGTAATACTTGTAATAGAAGTACAAGGTGCAAAAAAAGTAAAAGAATTAATAAAAGAAAGTGTACTTATATTTATACTTCCACCAAGTATTGAGGAATTAGAAGAAAGATTAAAAGTACGTAATTTAGATAGTGAAGAAATGATTCAAAATAGATTAAAGATTGCAGAAGAAGAAATAAAAGAAGCAGGATTTTATGATTATGTGCTTGTAAATAAAGATGTAAAAGGTGCGGTAAATAAACTTAAAATGATAATAGATGAAGAAAATGAAAAAGATTAAGAAGTAAAACTATTTCTTAATCTTTTTTGCAGTATAATAAAGTTCTTCAAGTTTTTCATAAGTTGGACAAGAAAGTTTACTTTTTAACTCATCAAGTAAATTCTTTGGTTCACCATAATAAAACTCTTTATAATATTTTTTAATATAATCATAAATTATTTCATCCTCATTATTTTTAAGTACTATATTATTTTTTTTCGCATATTCTTTAATATGGTTTATAGATAGTTTATCAACATAACTTTTTAAAATAAAATCATTCAAATTTAACACCTCTAATAAAAAATATGTTATATAAAGAAAATTATGAAGCAAAATAATTATGGAGGATTTTTTATGGAAAACAAAGCACTAAATAATAGATTAATTATAATTTCAATTTTTGTTTTTTTATTTTTTAGTGCACTTACACTAAAACTTGTAAATGTTCAAATAATAAATAAAGATAAATATAAAAAGAGTTTAGATGATATAAAAGTGGATGAAGTATATAGTACATCAACTCCAAGAGGTAGAATATTTGATAGAAATTATAATTTACTTGTAGATAATGTTGGAGTAAAAACAATATACTATAAAAGAAAACCAGAAACAAGTACTAAAACTCAAATAGAATTAGCGTATAAAATGGCTGATAAAATAGATCTTGATTATAGTAAACTTGCTAAAACTAATTTAAAAGAATTTTATCTTGTAAATAATAAAGACAAAGTTAATAAAAAAATAACAGAAAAAGAAAGAGAATTATTAAAACAAAGAAAAATTACTATATCAGACATAAATAATATGAAAATGGAAAGAATTACAGATGAAGAACTATCTAATTATGATGAGAAAGATAAAAAGGCCGCTTACATCTATTATTTAATGAATAAGGGCTATTATTATGATGAGAAAATAATTAAAACTTATGCAAGTAATGAAGAGTTCGCATATGTATCAGAACATGTAAAAGAACTAAATGGATTTAATGTTAAACTAGAATGGGAAAGAAAATATTTATATGGTGATACATTTAAAACTATTTTAGGAAGTGTATCAACTAATGAATCAGGTATTCCATTTGAACTTAAAGATAAATACTTATCAGAAGGCTATTCACTTAATGATAGAGTAGGAGTATCTTACTTAGAATATCAGTATGAATCACTTTTAAAAGGTGATAAAGCAACATACTTATTAAATGATGATAATTCATATACAGTTATAAAAGATGGAATAAGAGGAAATGATATTGTTTTAACAATAGATATAAATCTTCAAAAAGAAGTAGAACAAATATTAACTGAAGAAATAGTAAATGCTAAAATGAATAATGCTAATACTACTTATTATAATGGTTCACATGTAATAGTAACAGACCCTAAAACAGGTGAAATACTTGCAATGGCAAGTAAACAAGTAGTAGTTAATAATGGTGAATATAAAGTGTATGATAATACTCCAGCACTTTTAACTAATCCAGTAACTCCAGGTTCAATTGTAAAAGGTGCATCAATGAGTGTTGGATATAAAACAGGAGCAATAGATATAGGAACAAAAATGCTTGATGAGTGTGTAAAAATAAGAAATACACCAGCAAAATGTTCATGGACAAAAGGTCTTGGCTATTTAGACGATGTAAAAGCACTCGCATATTCATCTAATGCATATCAGTATAAAACAGCAATGAAAGTCGCAGGAGCAAATTATTATTATAATGGACCACTTACTGTACCAGAATCTGCTTTTGAAACATATAGAAAAGTATTTTTAGAATATGGACTTGGTGAAAAAACTAATATAGATCTACCAGTTGAGTCATATGGATATAAAGGTACAAGTTATGAATCAGGTCATTTACTTGATATGGCTATAGGACAATATGATACATATACACCTGTTCAAATAGCAAGTTATATAAGTACACTTGCGGCAAATGGTAATAGGTATAAACTTCACTTACTTAAAGAAGTTCATGAAAAAACTAATAATGAAAAAATGGGTAAAATAGTAAGAACAGTTGAACCAGAATTAATTGGTACAGTAGATTTAGAACAAAAATATAAAGACAGAATAAAACTTGGTTTTGAATCTGTTATGAAGAGTTTAGGATATGGCTATATGGGAACAGTTCCAAGTCCAGCAGGCAAAACAGGTACAGCAGAAAGTTTCTATGATTCAGATGGTGATGGAAAGATAGATGTACCAACAATATCAAAAGGATTTATAGGATACGCACCTAGTTATGATCCTAAGTTTGCTATTACTGTTTTATCTCCTAATGTAAGATATAGTACAACATCTGAATATACTTCACCAGTAAACAGTAAAATAAGTTCAAGAGTATCAAATAAAGTATTTGAAATTTTAAAATAATGTGATATAATTAGTTAGTATATGAAAAAAAGGAGGAGTTACTAATGGCAAACGGAAAGAAAAAAGAAGCTAGAGGACATGTAGCTTTAGAATGTACTGAATGTAAAGAAAACAAAGGTTTATCAAAAGAAAATTATTTTGTTTCAAAAAATAGAACAAATACACCAGATCGTTTAGAATTGAATAAGTATTGTCCTACTTGCAAGAAACATACAGTTCACAAAGAAAAGAAAAAATAATAAGAATATATAAAAAGGATTAAAGGGATAATTATGAATAAGGTAGTTGTAGTTGGCGCAGGAAATGTTGGAGTTAGATATGCTGCAGCACTTATTAGTACAAACTCTAACATTGATGAGTTAATATTAGTTGATATAAATAAGGAAAAAGCAATGGGTGAAGCAATGGACCTTAGTAATATGCTTTATGCATTAGGTTCAAAAACTAAAATTAAAGCGGGAACTTATTTAGATGCAAAAGATGCTAAAATTGTTGTAATTGCGGCAGGTGTTAATCAAAATAAGAATGAAACTAGACTTGATTTAGTTAAAAAAAATAGTAAGATAATAAAAGATATAACATTAAATATTATTAAATCAGGGTTTAATGGTATATTTTTGGTTGCTTCAAATCCTGTTGATATAATAACTTATTTAGTTAAAAAATATTCTAAATTTCCAGCCGGTAAAGTAATCGGTAGTGGTACTATGCTTGATACTAGTAGACTTGCATATTTAATTTCAAATAAGTTAGAAATAAATATAAGAGATGTTAGTGCATATATATTAGGTGAACACGGAGATAGCAGTTTTGCTGTTTGGTCAAGCGCTAAAGTTGGTTCTGTTTTAATAAGAGAAATATTACCACAAGAAGAACTTGATAAACTTTTAGATAAAGCAAAATATATGGCATATAAGATAATTGAACTAAAGAATGAAACTAGTTATGGTATTGGAATGTGCCTAGTTAATATAACTAATGCTATATTGAATAATGAAAATAAAGTTTTAGTTGTTTCATCTCCATATGATGACATATACTTAGGTATGCCATCAGTAATTAATGAAAGTGGAATTAAAGGTGTTATGAAGGTGGAACTTACAAAAGATGAAGCTAAAAAATTAGAAGATTCCGCAAATGTAATAAGACAAACAATAAAAAGTCTGGAGGAATAATTATGATGATAGATATAAATGATATAAAAAATGGTATGACTGTTATAGTTGAAGGTAATTTATATCAAATAGTTGATTTTTTACATGTTAAACCAGGTAAAGGTGCAGCATTCATGAAAACTAAACTTAAAAATTTAAGAACAGGTGGAACTATAGAAAAAACATTCAATACTAATATAAAGATTGAAAAAGCAAATATTTCTAAAAAAACAATGCAATATTTATATAATACTTCTGATATGTATTATTTTATGGATATGAATACATATGAACAAGTAGAATTAAGTGAAAAACAAATTGAAAATGAAAAGAAATATTTAAAAGAAAATTTAGAAGTTGAACTTGTATATTTTGAATCTGAACTTATAGGTTTAAATTTACCAGAAAAAGTAGAATACAAAGTAACATATACAACAGATGCAGTTAAAGGAAATACTTCAACAAATGCACTTAAAGATGCAACACTTGAAAATGGTCTTGAAGTAAAAGTGCCTTTATTTATCTGTGAAGGTGATGTAGTAGTTATATCTACAAAAGATGGTAAGTATGTATCTAGAAAATAATAGAGAAATCTGTTATTTTTTTGTACTATAATATAAAAAACTTCATATATTTTATTAGTAGATATATGGAGGAATAGATATGATAAATAGAAAAAGTATTTGGATTTTAACATTATTTAGTTTAATTTTAGTATTAAGTGTGTATTATATAACAATGCCGTCAGAATTTTTAGAAACAGCGAGTAAAAATGTTGATAATAGTAAACAAACTAAAGAAGTAACTAGTACTAAAGAAAATGAAATAATATCTACTTTAAAAGTTGAAAACGAAGAAGAAAGAAATGCAAAAATAACTGAACTACAAACAATTTTGACTAAAAAAGATGCAACTAGTGAAGAAAAAAATAATGCATATGAAGAATTAAAAACAATAAATATATTGAAAGGCAAAGAAGAAGAAATTAGTACTAAAATAAAAGATGAACTAAAATTAGAAAATTTTGTTAAAATAAAAGATGATCAAGTTAGAGTAGTAGTTATAAAAGAAAATCAAGATGCAAAACTTGCAACTGATATAATGAATTTAGTTCAAAGTAACTTTGACTCAAAAATGTATATATCAATTAAATTTCAAAAATAACTTTAGTGTTATTTTTTTTAACATAAAAAACTTTTTTACATATGATAATATGAGTAATTATATATATACACCTCTAAAGAGAAAGTGAGGATAAAAATGGGCAAAGGAATATTAACAAAAAGAGAAAGAGAAGTGTTTGAACTATTAATAAAAAATTATACAACAAAAGAAATAGCTGAGAAACTAGGAATAAGCGAAAAAACTGTTAGAAATCATATTTCTAATGTTATGCAAAAACTAGGTGTCAAAGGAAGAAGCAGTGCTGTTATTGAACTACTCAAATTAAATGAGATTTCTTTATAAGAAAACTCATTTTTTTTAAAATTAAGCATATAATTTTTTAGGTGATATGAAAATGATAAAAAGATTTTCTATGAAAAAAATAAGTAAATATACGATTCTTTTATTAGTAGTCTTTTTATTTTATTTGTTTCCTACTAAAGAAAAATATGATTTAGATAAAGAGGTTAGTAAGGAAGTAAATATTAATTATCATGATATTTATTTAATTGATAAAAATAATTATGTTGCTAAAACTAATATTCAGGTTTCATCTTTAAAAAAAGATTTACTTATAGATGAATTAATAGAGACAATGAAGATTGATGGAAAATATCAAGATAAAATTCCAAATGGTTTTTGTGCATTACTTCCTAGTGATACAAAACTATTAGGAAAAGAAATAAATAATGATGTAGTAACATTAAATTTTAATTCAAATGTACTTGATGTAAAAAGTGAAAATGAAGAAAAAGTAATAGAATCATTAATATATTCTATTACATCAATAGATGGTATTGATAAAATTATTATTAAAATAGATGGTGAAAACTTAAAAAAGCTCCCTAAAACAGGAATAATGTTAGATACTGAACTTGCAAGGGATTATGGTATAAATAAAACATATGATATTGATAGCATTAAAGGTATTAATAAAGTAACAATTTATTATACTAATAAAACTAATAATAATGATGTTTATTATGTACCAGTAACAAAGTATGTAAATAATGATGAAGAAAAAATAAAAATAATAATTGATGAACTTGCTAGTAAGTTTTCCTTTGAAAGTAATCTTATGAGTTATTTAAACTATAATACTAAACTTCTTGATTATAATTTAACTGAAAATGAGATTGATTTAAATTTTAATGAGTATTTATTTGATAGTAGTGAAAATAAAAAAGTATTAGAAGAGGTAATATATAGTATTTCATATTCTGTTATGGATAACTATAATGTAGATAAAGTTAACTTTTTTGTAAATAGTGAGAAAGTGACAAAATAATTAAAGAAAATGGTATTGACAGTGATAAATGAAAGTGTTATAATCTTATTGTCCTTTGATTAAGGATACAAATTTGAGTGCCTCAGTAGCTCAGTTGGATAGAGCAACGCCCTTCTAAGGCGGCGGTCAGGGGTTCGAATCCCTTCTGGGGCACCATAATTGGATAATAAGAAACCAGTCAGTATTGATTGGTTTTTTTCTTGCTTTAAAATAAAAAATGTGTATAATAGTATTAAATATATGGAGGAATTACTATGAAAGAATATGATGCTTTTGAATTATATGTGGTCGGAATAATGAAAAACTATGACTTCAAATATTTTATATGTATAAAAGAAAATGAAGAATATGTTGAAATATTTAAACATAATGTAATTAAGGTTGATGATAAATCAACTATTGATGCATTTGCAGGTTATTATAAACCATCAGATTTACCAAAAAAATTAACTAGATCAGAAATATTTGAAAAATATAGTGAAATTAATTATATAAATAGTTTATATAAGAGAGATAGGGAAGAATTAAGAATGGAGAAAAAACTTTCATTTAAAGTAATAAATGGAGGGAAAAACTGATTTTAAATCAGTTTTCTTTTGCAAGTGTTTTTACTTTTTCTTTATTCTTCGTGTGATTTAAGTTTTCAGTAACTTTGAAAATAACTTTTCTTAAATCTTTATTTGCTTCAATTACTTTAACTCTAACATAATCACCAAGTTTATATGTTGTTTTATTATTTTTTGATTTTATTTCATAATCGTGTTCATCAAAATAGAATCCACCATTTTTAATTGTGTTAATATATGCTAGCCCATATATATTATTTTCAAGTTTAATAATTAAATATTTAGGATGAATATCAACTATTTTTCCATTGAAATATTCATTTGTTTTATCTTCCATAAATTCAGCCATTTTATATTTTAATGCTTCGTTTTCAGCATTATCAGCATTTACTTCTGTTTCTGAAATATGTTCACACATCTTATATAAATTTTTATTTATTTCCTCTATTTCTTCTGTTTTAAAATTTTTATCCAAATAATCTGAAACTATTGTATGAACAAGTAAATCATTAAATCTTCTAATCGGTGAAGTAAAATGAGTATAAGTATCAAATCCTAATCCAAAATGTCCAATATTGTTGGGAGAATATTTTGCTTTTTTCATAGATTTCAATATATATTGAGATGTAATAGAGTAGTCACCATTATCATATAAACCTTTCAATATTCCTTGAAGTACTTTTGGATTATCTAAATTATTAGTATTTGGAATATTATAGCCAAGAAGTCTTAAATAATTTAGTGTTGATTTAATCTTATCAATATCAGGCATATCATGTACTCTAAAAGGGAAAGGAATATATTCAAAATTTGTCGCAACTATTTTATTTGCTAAAAGCATAAAATCTTCTATTATTTTTTCTGCAGCTTTATGTTCTACATTTTTAAATTCATTTTCTTTTTCACCTGTATATTTTATTTCATTATTGCCAAATTGCAAGTAACCGTGTTCTTTATAGTTTTTATTAAGTGCAAAAGATGCTTCATTTGCAAGTTTTAAATTATCTACAAATTCTTCATATCCAGGTACTATTTCATTATCCATAAGTATTTTATTTACATTAGAATAGCTCATTTTCTTTTTAGAATTAATAACACTTTTCTTTATGTTATAATCTATTATATTACCATTTTTATCTATTTCAGCAATACATGAAATTGTAAGTCTATCAACATTTGGATTAAGTGAACATATTCCATTAGATAGTTTATGCATAAGCATAGGAATAACAGTATTAAGCATATATAGGCTATTTCCTCTTTGCATAGCTTCATTAAATAGTGGAGTATTTGGTTTTATATAATGTGAAACATCTGCGATATGTACACCAATAACATAATTTCCTTTATCATTAATTTCAATACTAATAGCATCATCCATATCTTTTGTATGATCATCATCAATAGTATAAATTAATTTATCCCTTAAATCTAATCTTCCTTCTAATTCATCTTCTTGTACAGTTTCTTTAATTGAATCTGCTTGTTTAATCGCATCTTTACTAAAATCAATATTAAAATTGTTAGCAATCGCTATTTTTTTAAGTTCTATATCAGGATCATTTATATGACCCAATACTTCTACTAAATTGCATTTTAAAGTATTTTTATCATAATTTTTAATTCTAAGAAGAATTATATTTCCATCAACAAGTCCTTTTGTATTAGAATTTTCTATTTCTACAAGATAGTTTTTGTTATTATTTGTAATAATAAAATTTCCATCTTTGACTTCGCATATAATTAAATTTGATTTTCTTTTAACAATACTATTTACTTTACCAGTAAACATATTGACTGTACATAAATCACCGTTTAATGCACCATTTAAATTTTTTTCTTCGATAACATAAAAATCATCATTAACGTAGAAAAATCCATTTCCATTTGTATCTATTCTTATGTTAACAAGTTTATAATCTTTTGGAAATAATCTATATTTATTATTTTCTTTTATTAAGAATCCATTAAATTCAAGTTCATTTAATTCTTTCTGAATATCTTCCTTACTCATTGTTTTAATTTTTTTGCATATGTCATCTAATTTATATGCTTTGTTTGTTTTAAATATTTCTTTTACTTCTTCATTCATACCCATAAATCCCCCTACATAATACGCCTTTAATATATCATAATTTTTTTATCACTTCAATAAAATATAAAAAAATATTGTTAAAACACATTATTTTATAGTATAATTTATTAGGTGGTAAAATGAAAAAAGTGACAATTTTTGGTGGTGGAACAGGAATGTCCACACTTTTAAAAGGTTTAAAAGAATTTCCACTTGATATTACAAGTATAGTATCAGTTTGTGATGATGGTAAAAGTACAGGTAAGCTTAGAAAAGAATTTAATATACCTGCGATGGGTGATATTAGAAAAGTTATGGTATCATTATCTGAAACAGAACCACTTATGGAAAAACTTTTAAATTATAGATTCAGTAGTAATAGTGAACTTAATGAACATACAGTAGGTAATTTACTTTTAACTGCGGGGACGCAAATAACCGGTAATTTATCAGATGGTATAAAATCAATTAGTAAGGTTTTAAATTTAAAAGGCAAAGTAATTCCATTTTCAGAAGATAATATTGTTTTATCTGCTATTATGGAAGATGGAAGCATAGTAAATGGTGAACATTTCATAACAAATTCACCATTAAAAGTAAAAAAAGTTTATTATGAAAAAGAACCAGAAATATGTGATGAAGTTTTCGATTCTATTGATGAATCTGATTTAATAATACTTAGTATGGGCAGTTTGTATACAAGCATTATTCCAAATTTATTAAGTAAAAAAATAATAGAAAAGTTAGATAAAACATCTGCGAAAATAATGTATGTTTGTAATATGGTTACACAACCAGGTGAAACAGATGATTTTAAAGTAAGTGATCATTTAAAAATATTAAATTCATATTTAGGTACTCATAAAATTGATATAGTAGTCGCAAATACTGGCTCTATAGATAAGGAAGTTGCTGAAAAATATTCTACATTAGAACAAAAAGACCCTGTTTTATTTGATGGAGAAAATATTGATTGTGATACTATATTAAATAATTATGTAAAAATAAATGATGGAGTAATAAGACATAATGTAGAAAAATTATCATTAGATATATATTCATATTTAATTAATGAATAATATATCTTTTTTCTTATGCAATTTTATGTTATAATGAGTCTTAGAGTGTAGGAGGTAACAAATGAAAGTACAAAATATAATAATATATTGGAATATGAGTAAAAATGGGATTAGTGATTTTCATGAAAATAATTATTGGAGTGGAAATATAATTAAACTTGAAAATGGTTATTTTGAAGGAATGGTTAAATCAAATAAAGAAACTGAAAAAGATGTAAAACATTTTGTTTTTGGTGTTATAAATGAAAAAGAAAAAAAGGTCTATAAAATGGATGATAGTAAAAGTACAGTTCACATTTATTGTTTTGACGGTGACAATTTTACATCAGTTTATTTGGATGGACCTTTTATTAAGTCTTCATATGGAAAATATAAACTTGAAACAAGAGATAATGAATATACTAAGGCAGAAGATTTAATGAAAGAAATTGAAAGATTTAAAGAATGCTATTCTAATAATGAAGATGAAAAATTTTATAAAAATACATCTAATGATATTAAAAGATATTCTTTAGCAAGTATGGCATAGACTATTGACTTTAAAATAAAAGAAATGTATTATTTTATTAGGTGGTATAAATGGAAAAAACAGAAGTATTTAATAAAGAATATAGCTATATAAAAAATGATAGATATAAAAAAATAGCAAAGGAATTAGTTTCTTTGCTTCCTGATTATTTTTTTAAAGTAGCAGCATCTTCAACAGGCAAATATCATCCATCATTTTCTTTAGGTGATGGCGGACTTGTAAGACATACTAAAGCCGCTATTAGAATAGCAAAAGAACTTTTGGACAATAATAGTATTGGACATAAATTTACTAGTGATGAAAAGGATTTACTTATTATTTCTATAATGATTCATGATGGACTTAAACATGGAGTTACTGAAGAAAAATATACTAGGTTTGATCATCCTATAATTGTATGTGATTATATAAAAGAAAATAAAGATAAAACATCTTTAACAGATGAAGAACTTGAGTTTATTACAAGAGTTGTTTCATCACATATGGGAGAATGGAATACAAATCCTTATAGTGATATTGTTCTACCTCTTCCAAATGATAAATATCAAAGATTTGTTCATATGTGTGATTTTTTATCAAGTAGAAAATTTTTAGATATAAAATTTGAAAATAATGATATAGAAGATTAAAAAGGAGAAAGAATATGAATTTTAGTAAGAAATGGTTATATGTGGTAGTATTAAGCGCAATACTTGTTCCATTAATAATAATTTTTGTATTATCTGTTACAGATCCAACTAAGAAAAAAGAGGAAGCAAAAGTAAATGATGCATCTTATACAACTGCGGATGGTAGAGTAACAGTAACTGCAAAAGAAGATTTTAAGCAGAAAAAAGTAAGTAATTATGATTTATATCTTACAAAAAATGATAAACAAGTTATTGGATTTTTTACATATGCATTAAATGAATATGAAGAAAATAGTAGTAAAGAAATATTAGATAAACAAATCTCATATTTCTTAAGTACTAGAAAAGATTTAAAACTATTTAAAAAAGAAAAAGTAATAGATATGGATGATAAAACTATTACTAAAGTAGAATATACAGGTACAAATACTGATTCATCTGAATGTGTATATATATTTGCTGTAATTGATTTTAAAGCAGATACTAATTATGTATTATATTCAAATGAAGTGTTACTTCATAAAGACTATGAAAAAAATATTAGTGAAATGATTGATATACTAAAAAATGTTAAATTAAATCAAGGCTAGATTTTATATCTAGTTTTTATATACTTTACGTGATATAATTTTATTATAATGTAGTTATAGGAGAAGTAAACATGAAAGAAATAATATCAATAGTAGTACCTTGTTATAATGAAGAAGAATCAATTCCTAGATTTTATGATGAAATAAATTCAGTATCTAAAGATATGAACAAAGTGAATTTTGAATATATATTTGTAAATGATGGATCAAAAGATAATACTCTAAAAATATTAAAAGAATTAAATAAAAAAGATAAAAAGGTTAAATATATATCATTTTCTAGAAATTTTGGTAAGGAATCTGCTATGTATGCAGGACTTGAATATTCTAAAGGTGATTATGTTGCTATTATGGATGCTGATTTACAAGATCCACCATATTTATTGAAAGAAATGTATGAAACGTTAAAAGAAAAAAATTTTGATTGTGTCGCAACAAGAAGAGTTACAAGAAAAGGTGAACCTGTTATTAGAAGTTTTTTTGCAAGATGCTTTTATAAAATAATAAATAAAATGTCAAAGTATGAAATGGTAGATGGAGCTAGAGATTATAGATTAATGACAAGACAAATGGTTGATTCTGTGATATCACTTGGAGAATATAATAGATATTCAAAAGGTTTATTTAGTTTTGTTGGTTTTGATACTAAATGGATTGAATATGAAAATGTAAAAAGAGTTGCCGGCGAAACAAAATGGTCATTTTGGAAATTGTTTAAATATGCTTTAGAAGGCATTATTGCTTTTAGTACAGCACCTCTTTCATTTGCTTCAATAATGGGATTATTATTTTGTATTTTGTCACTTATATTTATTATAGTTATAATCATAAAAACTCTTATTTTTGGTGATCCAACTAGTGGTTGGCCAAGTATGGTTTGTATTATTCTATTTGTAAGTGGTATACAATTATTTTGTATGGGAATAATTGGACAATATTTGGCAAAAACTTATTTAGAAACGAAAAAAAGACCAATTTATATAATTAAAGAAACAAATGAAAAGGAGAAAAAATAATGAAATTAATAAAAAAATATTTTCCATATAATATACTGTTTGTATTGTTTTTAATTATACTTTACTTTTCACCTATATGTGGAGATGATTGGGGTAATTATTTAGTAGGTAAAATGGGATTGTTTACTGATATAAAAAATGCTGTAGGTATGTATTTTGTATGGGAAGGACGTTTTATAAGTAGAATATTGATAAATATTTTAACATATCATAAACTGCTATGGAATATTGTTAATAGTTTAGTTATAATATCAATTATATATTTAATGGTTAAAATAATAAATCCAAAAGATAAAAGAAGGGTAATAATTTTAAGTATATTAACAATTTTATTTATGAATATACTAATGTTTTCACAAGTTGTTACTTGGGTCGCAGGTAATATAACATATTTATTTGTAATACCATTTTTTTTAAGTTATATATATATAATAATTAATGGAAAAGATAAGGGTAATATTGTGTATGTAACTATATTTTTAAATATAATAATGACTATGTTTATTGAACATATGGGAGTATTACTAGTATTTTTTAACTTATTTATAAATGTAATTTATTATTTAAAAAACAAAAAAATAAATAAAAAATATATAATGTATTTTATTATTTCATTGTTATCTTTTTCATTAATGTTTTTTAGCCCTGGTAATAAAGAAAGAAATATGGTTGAAAATACATATTTTAATAAATTAAATATTTTTGAAAAAATTAAATATAATTTTAATAATTTTATAAATTATACTTTTGTATATAATCCATATTTATTAATTTTGATGAGTATATCAAATTATTACTTAATGAAAGAAAATATAAGAAATAAAGGTATCAGAATATGCGCTAGTATCTTCTTTATAATACCACTTATATATACAATAATCACATATTTTGTGGCAGTATTTCAGAATACTAGTTATACATCAAATATATATTTAAATATTTATTTTATTATATATATAGTTATGGAGTTCGTATTAATATATCGATATAGCAAAAAAGAAGAAAAGCTAAAGCGTGAGAAAGCTGAAAAAGAAACAGAAGCAAAGCTTAAGGAAATGGAAGAAAATATATCTGATAACGCAGAAATGTTGAATAAACAGTCTGTGAGCGTTGGAAGTTTAAGTGCAGAAATGGAGATGTTAAAAAAAGAACTCTCCTATGAAAGTTCGGATACCGCCTTAAAAGAACTTGAAAATATCAGAAATAAAATAGAAGTTCTGGAGAAAAGAAAAAGGGAACTTGATGAAAATATTTTAAAATCCGACAGAACAAAAAGTAATCTTAATGGTACGATAAAAGAGAACAAAAATCAGCTCGAAACAGACAGGAAAAATCTTGAAACTGAGTATGACGATTTTATTAAAGTGCTTAAAGAAAAAGAATTTGAAAACGAAGAAGCATACAATGAAAGTCTTGTTCATATAGAAAGTATTGAGATATTCGACAGACAGATACAGGAATACAAAGAAGAAGTGAGCAAAGTCAGTTCGCTTATCAGTGTCCTTGATGATATGCTTGACGGCGAAAAAGAGATTGACACAGATGTTATGTTACAGCAAAAAGCAGAAATGGAAATCGAAGCAGAAAGGCTTGCAAATGAAAATGAGATTACGGTCTCAAAGCTTGGTACGAACAATTCAGTGAGAGATAAAGTTTCAAAACTTATGGAACAGAGAGGAAAACTCAATGAAAAATATAAAATAATATCTTCTCTTAATAATGTGGCGAACAGTAAAAAAATTCATTTCCAGACTTTTGTGCTCAGACAATATTTTAATATGGTAATTTCTTACGCAAACAAAAGACTTGCGGTTATGACATCAAACGGATTTTTATTAAAGTGCAGAGATATTTCGCTTACTACGGCAGGTGAGACAGGACTTGAGCTTGATGTTTACAGTCCGGTTACCGGAAAGGTAAGAGATGCCCACTCTTTGTCGGGAGGTGAGACATTTATGGCTTCGCTTGCAATGGCACTCGGAATGTCAGATATTGTGCAGAATAATTCAGGCAAAACGCAGATTGATACAATGTTTATTGATGAGGGATTTGGCTCGCTGAGTGATGATGTGAGGGACAAAGCAGTAAAGATACTTTTAGACCTTGCAGGCAGCAGCAGGCTGGTCGGAGTAATCTCGCATGTATCAGAACTTAAAGAGCAGATACCATCAAAGATAATTGTAAGAAAGGATAACGATGGAAGTCACATTACATGGGTTCAGGACAGATAGAAAAAAGAAGATGGAC